>Ga0209539_1000012_pt1 | contig 95946 bp, 68 predicted proteins | sample BarGraNGADG00312_2_FD_184499 | JGI IMG/M metagenome (GOLD analysis project Ga0209539, IMG submission 184499) | Arctic peat soil microbial communities from Barrow, Alaska - Barrow Graham LP Ref core NGADG0011-312 (SPAdes) (version 2) | ecosystem: Environmental > Terrestrial > Soil > Wetlands >...
TAACTGCAGTGGTTGTAAGAGTAGGAACCACTATCGCGGTTGTTGTAAATGTTACATCAGCTCCATATGCTGTACCGGCTTTGTTGGTAGCGTAAGCTCTTACATGATAGTCAGTATTAGGAGTAAGGTCAGTTAAACTGCTTGTAAAACTTCCGGTTCCTGTATTGTCAGATGTATGTGAACCAGAAATAACAGGGTTTGCAGTGGTACCCCAGCATACTCCACGGGCAGTTACTGCTGCTCCTCCATCTTTTGTTATTGAACCACCACCCGTACCAGAGTTAATCGTAATATCTGTTATATTAGTAGTGGTTAAGGTCGGTGGTACTGGGTCTTTTCTGCAGCCGTTGATTAATACAATTCCAAAAATAGGACAAACCAATACTAAAAAAGTTATTATTTTATTCATCATTACTTATTATTAATAATTGTTGATATTGAAGTTTATGTTATGTCTTAACGAATTAAACTGACTATTGTTGCCTGAAAAAAATAGTTATTTACCAATAACAAAAGCATACCTATGGAACGAAAGTAAAGACAATTTGTTTGCTTTACAATTTTTTTTTGATAAACTGCTAAAAACTGATGATAAACTTTTGTTTTTAAATATGTAGACAGACAGACAGAGCAGTGTTTAAAGAAATCCTTTTAATTATTTTTTGATCTTTTTCCCGGTAGCACTAATAGTCAATTCTTCTTTCAGTTCATAAACATGAGGTATTTTGTACAATGCCAGATGCTTTGAACAATGCTCTATTATTGACTCTCTGCTTACAAGATGTTTAGCATCTTTCCTTATTACAACTGTAGCTTTCAGCATTTCTCCTTCAATGTCATCATCTATCCCCTCGACTGAACAATCAATAACTTCAGAAATCTCAAGTATTACTGCCTCGATCTCTTTTGGACTGATTCTTTTCCCTCTGACTTTAATAATTTCCTTTTTCCGGGCAGTTAAATAGATGTACCCATCTTTATCAACTGTACCGAGATCACCCGTGTAGAGCCATCCATTCCTGAGCGTATTACCAGTACCTTCCTCATCGGCAAAATAGCCTATCATAATATTATCGCCGCGGGCTATCACTTCTCCTGTTTCGCCAGGTTTTACTTTTCCCCCATTTTCATTAATTACTATAAGTTCAACGCCAGGGATCCCTTTTCCCATAGAACCCTTTTTCTTTTCATACAATTCAGGAGGCAGGTAGGAGAGCCTTGCAGTTGCTTCGGTCTGACCATACATAACATAGAATTTAATATCAGGGAAGCTTTCACGAAACTCGTCAATAAAAATTGGCGCCAACTTACCACCGGCTTGTGTTACATACCTTAAATCGGTAAAAACTGTTTTCTTAAATGAGTCTGATTTCCTGAGAAGAATCTGAAAATGAGTTGGTACTCCGGCAAAACCAGTACATTTATACACCTTGAGATCTTTTATGATGCTTCCGAGAAAGATGAACGAATTATTAAACACAATAGAACCTCCGACTCTCAAATGAGTATGGAAAAGGGAAAGTCCATAGCAGTAATAGAAAGGTAATACTACAAGCATTGTGTCATTCTGAGTCAAATTCAGGTATTTAACTATTGATTCAGTATTTGCAATCAGGTTTTTATGGGAGATCATTACCCCTTTAGGCTTTCCTGTTGATCCGGAAGTGAAAATTATCTCAGCGCAGTTTTCCCTGTTAAAATCTTTTTCAATTACTTTCCTGGTTTTTGATTGATAATGGTAAACAGTATCAGGAAATATACATTTGTCCGATTGAAGAGTAAGTCTCTGCTCATTATCTTTTGTAGTGAATATCAGAACCGGATTTGTTAATTCATTGATGTAATGGAAATTCTCTTTTTCAGTGCTGGGATCCAATGGAATACAGATATTCCCAGATTTAATAATAGCCAGGTACGATGTTATAAAGAACAGGTTATTAACCGAAACAAGAATTATATGTTTATTCCGGCCAACCCGCTCTTCTATCCAGGATGCCAGAATCAGTGAAGAGTCATATAATTGTTTAAATGAGATTTCTTCTTTTCCAATGAGAAAATGTTTCTCAAGTTCAGCAGTTTTTTCAAAAAAATAATCAAATGCATTCATAATGTAGATTTTTTAATTTAAAGGATTCCGTGTCAAAAATATCACTTTTGACCTGAGCACCTAATATCTGAAATCTGGCTACACCTGTTATCTTCCATAGTAGTCTCTGATGGGCGACATCCTTAAATATTCAGTTGTTTTTTTCTTCCGCTCAAAATTACCAAACAAAGCTTTTACCTTCTGTTCAGATTCCCCCATTACTTCAGCAACTTCTTCCGGGGAATAGCCATTCTCAAATCCATACCAGTATCTGTCCATTAATCCGAAAGGCATCTGAAAGAAGAATTCTTCCTGGGTTTGTTCTGCAGAATAAGTATCTGTAGTAGGAGTTCTGTCAATTATGGCTTTTGGGACACCCAGGAAATTTGCTAACTGGTAAACCTGCGTTTTATAGAGATTTCCGATTGGCATAACATCTGCTCCGCCATCTCCATATTTTACAAAAAAACCTTGTTCCTGTTCATGTTTATTCGGAGTTCCGATTACTGCATAGTGAAGTGCTTCTGCATGGTAATATAATGTTGTCATTCTTGACCTCTGTTTAAAATTTGAAGCTGCTACAATCTGAAGATACTCTTTAACAGGTAGAATTTTATCTTCGGTATTCCCATTACTGTCAATAATGGTCAGGGAGAAAATTGGTGGAAGGTTATTGGAAAGGCCACTCTGCTTAATACCTATTTTCATTTTATATGTTTTCGGGTTGTACTCCGGGAAAACTCGTCTTACTGCTTCATCACGTCTCTCGTAGCATCTGAATCCGGACAGCGCAGGAGTAATATCTTCTTTTATAGCTTTTACTTCAAATCTGGCGGTAAGGTCTTTGGCAAGCTCTTCGCTTTCCAGACTGGAATCTTTTTCAGGCATCATAATTGCCAGGACCCTTTCCGGACCAAAGGCATTTGCTGTAAGCGCCAGACAGACTGATGAGTCGATGCCTCCACTAGTACCTATTACTGCCCCCAGTCGTTTCAAATTATGTAGTACATCCTGTTGAAGTTTAAGGATTATTTCATTTGCAACTGCTTCAACATCACTAAGAAGAATAATATCCTTTGAAAACGGTTTTTTTGAGCTCATAGTAAATTAATTCTTTGTTAATAAATCAAATATAGATACATATTCTCCGGGTTTAAACATCAATGGTTTATTTCGGAAATAATTTTATCCAGCTAGAAATCGTTAACAATTTTAAGATTTCTTAAATTTCCTGTATTAAACTCTTCATTGTGATTTTCAATGAATTGATAATAAAGCAGATGAGTTGAAATTACTGAGCTCAAAACCATATTATCAATCTCAGACGAAACTCCTGCTTTTTCTATTTTTGTAATTACACCAGCAAAAGAATCGTAATTAAAAACATTAGCACTCCTGAAATAAGAATCAGATAACATGTATTTCACATATTCGGATGAATCTTTTGACAGAAAAACGCTTTTAATAGGAGCCCGGTAAGCTTGCTTTGGTCTTTTAAGTATTTTCTCAGGGATTCTGTTTTTCAGGAGCTTTTTTAACAAATATTTTTCATTGAGTCCCTTAAGTTTATAATCTGCTGGTAATGAGGAACAAAACTCTATTACCCGGTAATCCAAAAACGGGTATCTTCCTTCGACCGAGTTTGCCATGGCCATTCTGTCTCCCTGTGAGGAAAGAAGATAACCTGACATAAAAACAGTTGTCTCTAACCATTCTGATTTTGCTAACTGATCCCAGGAGTCAAAGTTCTCAGGGAGTCTTTTTTCCAGCTCGTCTAAAGCAGAATAATTATTAAGAACTTGTTTTATATTTTCTGAAAAGTGTTTTTTGATATGATTCGAATTATTCCACCTTAAGAGGTGAGAATAAAAGGGATTGTCAATATCCTCCAGTTTATATCCGTAAAACATTCTGAGCATTTTAGGATTTGCATCTTTCATCTGGCTCAGATATGGGTATAATTTTTTAAGAAGCAATGGTCGGATTTTTGATTCGGGCTGTGAAGCCCAGAATCGTTTAATTTTTGCCTCTTTGAAAATATCGTAGCCTGCCAGAATTTCATCAGATCCCTCACCGGTTACAACAACTTTAATATTATTTTCTCTGACAAGTTTGGAAAGCAGGAGCATAGGTGTCGGTGCAGTGCGTAGTATAGGGATTTCGGAATGCCAGATAACCCGTGGAAAAGATTCTGAAATATTTTTTGAAGTACAGATCATGGATTTATGAGTAGTCTCAAAATACTTTGCAGCTTCATTCTGGAATGGACTCTCATCAAAATCTTTCTCATCAAATCCAATTGAAAAAGTATTCAGTATTCCGGGTTCAATATCCTTTATATATGCAACCGTAGCACTGGAATCAATTCCTCCGCTTAAATAGGCTGCAACCTCCACATCTGCCCTTAAACGTATTCTTACCGCGTCAGAGAATAATTCATGAAAATGGTCCATGGAATCCTGAAATGAGATCTTTGAATCAGGATTATTAAAGGTTAATTCCCAAAATCTTTCTATAGTTAATCCATAGCGGCTAAAAGTAGCAAAATGTCCGGGGGGCAATTCATAAATATCCTTGAAGACAGTATTTGGAGTGACAGCGGTCCAGAAGGTATAAACCTGTGATAAGCTTTCCGGGCATAGTTCACGGGCTATCCTCTTTTGTTGGAACAGGGCTTTTATTTCAGATGCAAAAGAAAATACTCCATTATGAATATTGTAAAAGAATGGGCGGATTCCTACTCTGTCTCTGGCTACAAACAGCTCTTCTTTTAGTTTGTCCCAGATGGCAAAAGAGAATTGTCCATTTAACAGAGCCAGACATTTCTTGCCATAAACTGCATAAAGCTGAACCAGAACCTCAGTATCTGATTTAGTCTGGAAAGTACTTCCCTTTTTTTCAAGATCTATTCTAAGTTCTTTATAATTAAATATTTCACCATTGAAAACGATCCAGAATCTACCAGTATGGTCAGATAAAGGTTGCTGTCCTCCAGCGATATCTATTATGCTTAACCTGACGTTACCCAGTGCTGCGATCGGTGAAAGGTAAATACCGCTTTCATCCGGACCGCGATAACTGATAGAACGAAGCATTGATTCAACATTGCCACGGTTGTTTTCTTTGCAATTGTAATCAATTATTCCGCCTATTCCACACATAATCGATTATTGCTTTTTCCGACTTACAAATTCGCTGATTGCATTGATTGATTCAAAGTTTTCTTCCAGAAGGTCAGTATCATTTGTTTTAATGCCAAACTCTTCTTCAAGGAAAGAGATCAGCACCATAAATCCCATCGAATCAAAGTACCCCTCTTTAAAAATAAGAGTAACATCCTTAATTTTTTCTTTATCGGCATAAACTGCCTGAAGAACATAGTTTTTTACTTTTTCCTTTATTATTGAATCATTTTCCATATTGACAGTACTTTTATAAAATGTTGCAGAGAGATAGTATTACGTAATCAGCCTTTTTTGTAATAATTATTATAACGACCATACCTGCTCTCTTTAATATTGAGGTCATTAAAAATAACTTCAAAATTATCTACTTTGTTTATCTTTAGCAGGTTAAGAACATCTGTAAAAACATCTTTTCGTGTAAAGTTATTCCTGCAGACTAAAAGATTTATGTTTGAATATTTGATCATCAGTGCTGCATCTGCAACTATACCTGAAGGGGTTGTATCGATTATTATATATTCATACGCTTTTTTCAGATAAATAAAAAGGTCATCAAGTGCACCTGCTTCAATCAATTCTGAGGAATTAGGTAAAACAGGACCGGCAGGAATAAAAGAGAGATTCTTAATAAAAGAATTCCGGATAATATCTTGTTTAGGAGTATGATCCATCATATAGTTAGAAAGTCCCGAAGAATTTTCTTCTTTGAATTTAACATGCAGCGTAGGTCTGCGCAAATCGCAATCCAGAATAATTGTTTTATATCCTACAGAAGCAATAGAAGCCGCCAGGTTAAACGATATAAAGCTTTTTCCATCCTGTGGTTGTGATGAAGTGACCAGGATCACTTTCACCGGTTCTGATTTGAATCTCAGGAACAAGCTACTTCGCAAATTTCTGAAAGATTCAGCAATTGGCGATCCCGGGGATTCAAATACAGCAGCTTCGTTCTGATATGAATTAGTATAAATTATACTTAGAATGGGTTTTCCTAATATATGTTCAACATCTTTAACTCCGGTAATTTTTTCGCTAAAGAAATTTTTCACAACGATATAAGCTGTTGGAATCATCATTGCGACAAAGAGCGCTAAGATCCAGTTTAATTTTTTTTTCGGTGAAAGTACTATGCTTGATGTTGCTCGAGCAGGCTCCAAGATCTCATAATCCGGAATATTTGAGGCCATTGTAATAGCCGCTTCTGATTGTTTCTGGAGTAAGAAAGTATAGATAGCATCGGTTAAATTGAATTTTCGCTGCATGCTTACCATATTAAGTTCTGTTCTTGGCAGCTTTGAAATCTCTTTTGAAAGTTTTTCGGCCCTGTAATTCAGTTCATTCTGAGTTAGGTTCAGAGTGTTCAGATTATTGGTTACATAGTCAATAATGGCCTGTTTCTGTAATTTCATTTTATTATCGATCTGACCCATAAAGATGTTTTTCCCGGCATTACTGCTTAGCAGGGTCGATCTTTGAGAATTAAGTGACAGAAGATCAAGTACAAGTGTGTTCATTAACGGATCATTGACATTTGATGAAGAAGGAGGAGCAAGCCCGCCCATATCTTGATTTTTATTAATATAGTCCAAAACGAATTTATAATAGTGCTCCTGTACCTGCAGGGTTGAAAGGTCCGACTCTATTTTTTTCATCTCCTGCAAAGCTTGCTGCCCCTGGTAACTGAGATCGGTAACCTGGTTAACGGACCGATAATCCTTTAATTTGGATTCCGACTTAATAAGGGAATCAGACATTGTAGAAATTTGTGAATCTATAAAAGCTACAGTGTTCTTCGCGATTTTATTCTTTTTTGAGAGATCTTCTCCCAAATAGGCTTGAAGGTATTTGTTTAAAAAGTCAATTGTCAATTCGAGGTTTTCTCCCTCAAAAGAGACCTTTATTAATGAAGATTTTAGACTGACTGGTGTAACTTGAATTCTTTTAAGATAATTATTTGCAAGTATGTCTTGATGGTAAAATTCAAAATAAATAAGACTTTCATCCTTTGAATTGGCTATTTTAATGTCATTATTCAACGATACTGAAAATTTAAAATTTTTATTCTTGATGGTTTCATTAAATTTGCAAATTGTGTCGATTCTCAGAACATTATGTTCGCTTACAATCAAGTTATCGACATAATTATAAAGTACGACATCATCTTGCGAAGATCTGATCCTGTAAGACTTATCGTTAAGAATTTTAATATAAATTCGGGCGTTGATTGGTTGGATATGGGATTTGTCAATATTTACAATATAAGCTGAACTGAGGTAGATCTGATGAGATTGTTTGAAAATGCTGTTAGTTTCTATGAAATACCCAACCTCAAGATTTAGCTCTTTTATTGTTGTTGAGACAAGACTAAATGAGTTCAGACTGTTTATATCGTTTTCTAGGTTCCTAACCTGTGAAAGTTCTCCCATTCCACTAAAAAGGTTGTTTGATCCAAGTAGTGATGGACGCTTATCCTCAATAGGTCCTAAAACGGAATTAACACCATATACTGTCGGGGAAACCTTATTTATCAAAAAAGCTGCAGTCATGCATATTACAAAACTAGCTATATAAAAATATTTGTGTGATAAAGCGGTTAATATGAATTCCTTAATAATATAAGCTTCGGATACGGATTCTTTTTGATTTGACATATATATATTAATTATTAATATTTTAAAATTTAACATTTGTAAATAGCAGAACGGCAATAAGAGTTGTGATTGAACTGAGTATAGTTGTGTAAGTAATATTCTGAAAACTTGAAGAAAGAGCCTTTAATGGCTCAACAACAATCACATCATTAGGAAGAATATAATAATAGTCTTTGTCTGCTATCTTTGAATCTGAGAGATCTAACCTGTAATGCATTATCTTTGCTCCTTCATTCCTGATAAGAATGATTTTTTTCCGATCTCCGTATTGTGTTAGTCCTCCTCCAAGTCCTAAAGCTTCATAAATGTTGAGTTTGTCCTGAATAAAAGTATAGACTCCCTGTGATCTTACCTCTCCAATAACTGTGACCTGATTATCAATATATTTTACAGTTACGGAAGTATTTGAAACATAATCACTTAAAGCTTTCTGAATTTTCTCAGAAGCTTGTGCTGAAGTAAGAGAAATTACATTAATATTGCCGACAAAAGGGAAATTTATATTACCGGTTTCATCAACAAGATAGCCGAGAATACCATTACTAAGGCCGCTTCTCATCTCTTCGGAAGCATTAAATATCTGGCTGGTCTGAGGATCAATACTTATTACTTTTATATATAATTTGTCAAATGGCATAATCAGCTTCTGGGTCCTGGGGTTAACTCCAGGTTCTTCAAGTTCATTAAGATCGTTGAAATAACTTAACTGTTTTGTAGGGACACATGAAGCAGTAAAAATCATTATTAAAATGACTATTGCTTTATAATAACTAAGTTTCATTCTCATAAGTATAAGTCATATTTATAAAAAATTACAAACCTGTTCTCTGAAAAACTGTTTTAATAGTTTTCAGCAAAATTATAAAATCTAATCGAAGCGACCAATTATCTATATATGCTAAATCCAATTCCATCCATTTTTCGAACTTAATACTATTCCTGTCAGGCTTTATTTGCCAGAAACATGAGAGACCAGGTTTTACAGAAAGACGTCTTAATTGCCAGCGTTTATACTGCTGAGTTTCTTTAAGAAGAGGTGGGCGCGGACCAATTAATGACATCTCTCCTTTAAGAACATTAATTAACTGGGGTAATTCATCTAACCCGGTTTTTCGAAGGAATCCCCCGATCCTTGTTACGCGTGGATCATCTTTTATTTTGAATACCGGGCCATCAACCTCATTATCAGTTTCAAGGTCCTTCCTAAGTATTTCAGCATTAGCTACCATAGTTCTGAACTTATAAAGGTCGAACTGACGACCCCTTAAACCTACTCTTGCCTGTTTGAATATTATAGGGCCTCTTGATTCAAGTTTTACTAATACTGCAATAAATATCAGAAATGGAGATAATACTATAATCAAGAAGAGCGAGACACCAATATCTATTATTTTTTTTATAGCCAGCGCATATGAATTGTGAGGTATATTAATAAAATTTAAAAATTTTTCATTTCCAATCTTTGTCTTTACAGCATTTGTAAGGTTTATCTTATTATCCTCATACTTAAGCCTGAATATTACACCTAGCTCTTCACAGGACCTGACCACATTTCTTACTTCGGATGGAACTACTTTACTTTTTGTATAAAGTACTTCATCAATTATATCCACTTCCATCAGGTCATTAAGTACGCCCAAATATTCTTTTGGAAGCAGGATGATTGCTTTTTCATACTTTTCCTTAAGAATATCTGATTCAGTAAATATAGCAATTATCCTATACCCCCAATCTTTATTTGATACTAGGCTTTCAATGAATTGCAGAGATGAATCGTCGGCAATTAATACAATATTTACCTGATTGTGACCTTTTGCTCTGTAAATTTTGAATACATGGTACTCAAATAACCTGGCAAGAAAAAGGTATAAAAAGCCAAGAATGGCAAACTCTATCAGGAACAGGCGGGAGGTTTCATAAAGTTTAAATACAAAATAAAAAACCAATAAAAGAACAATGATAAGTATTGTAGATTGAAAATATTCGAATAAAAGGACTATGTAACGTTTCGTTCTTGGGATTTCAGAAATTTGAATTAAATAAAGGATCATAAGCCAGAATGGCAGGATAAGAATAAAAAGTTTTAACAATCGCATATGGTAAAAAAAGAAATCTCCATCACTAAAATAATTAATAAAATAAGAGCACTGGAATGCCAATACAATTGCAAAAATGTCAATGCCCCCAAGGACGACATTTAGCAATTTCCATCTTTTTAAAAGTGAAATTATTTTGAGAAGATAGGGTTGACCAAAAAAATCCATAAGAAACTTATTAGTATTCCATAATATTTCCTGAAATCAGATAAATTTTAACAGTGGACAGGGATTCAGTCTTCAAAATCACTCATCAATCACCCGAGTCTTTTGAGCCAGAAAATAGGTAAGCCCATTAAGTTCAGTCATGTCGAAAACTTTAAAACCATTATCTTCCAGTAGCAAAGATACGCTTCTTTCAGACATATACTTATTGGTCTTGGAATCAATCATACTATATAACATGTTCAGAAAGGGGCTGCTTGAGGCAATACCGTTTTCAATAGCATCTGAATTCCTTCTATAATGAAAGTCCGAAGGATCGTTGTTCAAAATAAAACCGTTTTGTTTTTTATTGTCAACAAAACAACCGATAAAATTGCATTTCTGGGGTAGAATATGAAAAATAGAATGAAGAAAATCCTTAATTTGTTTTATCTGGTTCAGTTCCTTTAAGTTAATCACAGTATTAACATTAGTCATCTCTTCAGCATCATAATAATAATGGTGCTGGGAAGAAAGTACTACCAGATTTGGGTCTTTATCAAGACCTAACAGTTCAAGGTAGTTATTAAAATTTTCACAATTTTCAGAAGTCAGAATTTCAAATACGGGATTATTTTTAACTGAATCTACTGGAGCATCTCTCAGGTTAACAAGTGCATTAATCCTTTGGTTATTAATGTTCTCCAGCTTATCTATCGCAATACTATTTCTCATCAAAATTATCATTTACTTCAGAAAATAAAATTATACAATAGGATAATTACAGTCAATAGCCGGAAGCCTTACTCTTGAAAAAGGTGGTGTTTTTTGTGTTTAGCTTATCAACGAAACGATTTGATAGATCATTAAAAAAGCGGTGTTGATATATGGAAAAGGTTGCTTCGTCAAAAATCGGCTAAATTTATAAGCGATTTTAGTACATCCTGCTAATTTAATACGCTTATTAATTGTAAAATATAGAAATTCAGTCTAATAGATGAGTTTCTAACTCCCAGAACAAATAGAAATTCATTAAATGACTTTTTGACCAACGACTGCAAAATTTAGATGAAAATTCCCATTATCCTGAGATTACAGGATTATTCCTGCCGTCTCCTCAATTGTTAATAGAAAAACAACAGAGTTTTTTCACTAATTGAATCCAGGATCGATCACAGTTGTGCCGATTTTGATAATCGATTTTTTATTTAATTCAGAAGCCTTTCAATAGAATAACAATTGTTCATGTTCAAAAAGTTGGATCAATTAAATTGCACATTATATGAATATATTTATGAAGAGTCTATTTTTATTGATGACTGGCATTCAGAATTTGATTAAGATTTTACATATTGTAAAACAAAATTTTAAATTTGACCTGCAAAAGTTGCAAGATAAAATCACATCATTTTTAAGTCCTCAAAAAAATATTAATGAAAGAGTTTCAGAGTTTGATAATTGAAGAGACACCAAAAACCCCGGAGATTGAGTTGAATCCATTCAATGGTGAGTTTATTTTTTCAGGCAGATCAATTCCTGAGAATGCTGCTAAATTTTATGAACCCGTTTTAAATTGGGTAACAGAATATATCCAACATGCAAGACCAACAACAAATTTAAGACTTAATCTGGAGTATTTCAATACTTCATCTTCATTGTGGCTGTCAAAAATTCTTAAAGTGCTGGTGCGTATTAATGAACCTGATTATGTTATAATTATGCATTTGTATTTGCCTGTGGATGAATTTGATGAAATGAAAGAGTTTGAAGATATCAAGGATGCTTTCTTCCCCATCGCTGATGTTTTTCAAAATGCAATACCTAGTATCGGCATAAAAATTTACGGTACAAATGACGAAGATATGGTAGTCAAAGACAAACTGGTATTTATTTAAATAATTTTGGATCTAACGACCTGGTATTATTAACAAATACTATAACAAAAGATTGTGGATACCCCGATTCTCTGCAGGTCCTTTGTAATTCAACAGCAGCCTTGAGTGTGCTGAATTCACCTATAGTATAACGAGCCGCACCAAGATAAAAATATTCATATAATTTGTAGCTCTTTCCATTTATAATTACCACTTTGTTATTTTTCTGACTGGTACTTACAAGAAGTTGGATCCTGTAAATAACCACATTTTTTTGTTCAACAGCTGCTGGTGTAACTGTTTTAACCGTAACAGTCTTATTGTCAGTAGTATATACTCCAGGTTCAGGCCTGGTAATGGTCTTTTTCTCAGGCAATTTCTTAAGGGTATCTATTGTTCCATGACTTTTAACATCTTCTTTTTTTATTACTTCCACTCCCGGTTTTGTCTTTATGGGTTCTGCCATAACAGGTTTAACCTCTGACTTGGTACTGGCTGTCAGACTGGATTTCACAGCAGGTTTACCATTAAAAATATAGGAAAGAGTCATTAGATTATGATAACCTGTATCTTCCTTTAATTTAACTTTGAACAGTTGCATCTCGCCTTTGCCTGATTTTTGTTTTCTCGTAAAGAAAGCTGTCATTTCATCCATTTTGTTTATAGTAAATGCAACATCATCGTTATCTGAGTTTATATAACTGGTCAGGTTTTCTGGTTTCTCCCAGGTTTCTCCATTAAATTTACAGGTAAAGATATCATAACCACCAAATCCCGGAAGTCCGTCAGATGAGAAGTATAAATTGTTTTCCGAATCAAGAAAGGGGAAAAATTCATTCCCGGTTGTATTTATCAATTTTCCAAGATTTGACGGTGCGGACCATTTATCATCAACTCTCTTTGAAAAAAACAGATCCATTCCACCGACCGAGCCTGCTTTGTCTGAGGCAAAAACCATCATTTTCTCATCGGCTGATAATGCGGGATGTGTATAGGATGAATTATCGCTGCAAAATTCAAGGGGACTTGCCTGTGTGACCCAACCTGACAGGTTTTTACTATTTGGAGTTGATTTTGCCATATAGATCTTTTCCTTTGCATCTTTTTTGGATAACCTGGTAAAATATACTGTATTAAAATCGTGACTGAATGTCATGGCTTCACAAGGATATGAAAAAGAAGAAAATGGAGAAAAAATTGTATGTCTGCCCAGTACAGAATCCTTAATACTCGCATAATATGCTTCAGCAGCACCGAAGGAGATATGACTTGCAGACATTTTTTCTTCGTATTTCGTCATAGAGAGGAATATAATTCCATCCTTATAAAATTGAATACCGAAAGAGGGTGGTATAATATCGAGTTTGAACGAGTCCACTTCCACATGATTGATTAAATTGGTGGTATCAACTTTCAAAGCCAATGAAGAACCACTACGAAGTATACTCCTGATATTCTTTTCAGTTGTACCGGAGGATAATATTCCCATGCTCAGGACGGGGAATAACATTATTTCAAGAAGTCTTATCATGCTGAATTATATGTAAGTTTTACCAATGGCTATGATTGGAAAGCCTCGATTTGTCTTTTTGAATATTTATGCCTATTGTAAACTCGACAACAGGCGAACTTTTGAAGTAGGGTGTTTTCTTCGGTATTTCATAAAAAGCTCCTACATAAAACCTGGGATATCTGAATTGTAAAAAAAATGAGATTTTCCCACCAGGGCGGAAAGATGTACCAAGACAAAAATCCCCGAGATAGAGTTTAATGATAGGATTGAAATTATCCTTGGTTTTTCTTAAGGTGGAGTCCGTGGCTGAAACCAGGACAGAAGGCTCCAGAACAATATTGAGTGATTTGCTTAGAAGAAACTTATATCCGGCTGTAAAAAAGTACTGTCGAGAAACAGGTACTTTATAAAGTCCAAGAGTATCAGTCTCCCAGGGACTACCAAGTAAATTAATTGACGAAACTCCGGTGAAAAAATTGGTACCGTAATAATAAATTCCGAGGTCGAAATTAGGATAGAATGTCTTTTTCAAAGAATTCTCCAGCCTGGAATCATTATTAATAGTATGATGCCCTACTTTAACAGATGCTCCGAAAGATATAAAGGAGAGTTTGCGTGTGTTTAAGGGAATTTGATATGAACCGGAGCAACTTATTCCAATATTGCGTGAAAACCCGTCTACATTTTTATAAACAGATCCTCCTATTCCTGCATTCTTAAATTCAGTTATATCGGGTGATGAGAAATATCCGGATTTCGTTTTTGATAATCTGGCATTCCCGCTTATGAGCTGTGTGTTGGATTTACCCTGGAATGCTGCATTCACTCCAATCGATAAAAAATCTTTACTCCCGACAATAGCAGGATTGTAAATATACGGAGTGAAAACCCAGTAAGAGATCGGACTAAGGGGGGTCTGTTGCCCCTTTATCAAGCAAAAAATAAAAACAAAAATTCCTGAAAGGAGCACTCTTTTAATGATGAGTATATTTGTTTTTAACTCCATAATTTTCAAAATAAACAAGGTGACATCCCGCCAACTACTAATTTTGATGGTTCATAGTAATTGCAAATTTAACGATTAAATTAATCTCAATTTATAAATTTATTTTCCAAATATCAAATAAATGTATGGATACGTTTAGTCTGAACTAATTGCTTTCTATTTCTAACTTCATGGAAGGTAGCCCTTTGGAGCTGGCTTTCAACACAATCTTACCTGCTACCGTATCAGATTTTACTACTACGAGGCACCTGCCATGCCAGGTTTTTCGTTGTGACTGTTGAAAACTTTCCAGGCTTACCGGATTGGCATTGCCCACACCTGCAATTGTTCCCCGGCCTTCAACCTCAAAAGAAACCAGGTCATCTGCTTTTGGATTGCGAACGTTATTATTGTCAGTTAATTCGACTGTAATAAAGCTTAAATCCTGTCCATTTGCTTTGATTTTATTTCTGTCAGCTGAAAGCCTTATTTGGCTGACTTTATTTGCAGTATGTAATTCGGCAACCGCGACTTGCTTTCTGCCTGCAAAACCAACTGCTTTCAGTGTTCCGGGCTCATAGGGTATTTGCCAGTTAGCTAAATACTTAGTTGTGCGTTCTGTTGTCTTTCTGCCAAGCGATTTACCATTCAGAAAGAGCTCAACCTGCCCGCACGATGAGTATATATTCACATCCATGATTTTCCCTTTGCTTCCATTCCAGTTCCAATCGTCAACTGCATCAACCCAATGCCATTTAGACCAGGATTGACGTTCGGGATTAATGTCAAAAGAAGGCTGGGGAGGTGTTATCCATATCGATATTTTGTTTTCTTTCCACAATGCATCCCGGTAATAGGATTGCGGCCGTTTCCACCCACAAACATCTATATCTCCGCAGAAAGCCAGGTTCCATGGAAAAAAATCCTGCTTCTGAAAGTATCCTCTCCATCCGATGCTTGCTTCACCGATATAATCAAATGCGGTCCATACAAAATCACCAATTACATATGGATGGTCAACTACATCCATCCAACTTCCAAAAGCTTCTAAAGGATAAGATTCTAATCCAACCATTACACGGAGAGGTAAACGGGTATGATCTGTTTCGTAAAGGTTTTTCTGATTATGGTCTCCCCCCGAAGCATAATTATACCCTGCAATATCGAGGGTGGCGAAATATGGATCCTTATCAGGTTTAAGATCATTAACCGCCGAAGTGACCGGGCGCGTGGGATCAATAAGTCGTATGAAGTCCCCTAACATTTTAGCCACTTCCACAATTTCCGGTTTGTGACGGTTCGGTATTTCATTTCCAATGCTCCACATTATAACTGAGGGATGATTTCTATCCCTTAAAATCATACTCTCAATATCTTTCTTCCACCAGTCATTGAAGTAGAGATGATAATCATAAGGATTCTTTTCTTCTTTCCACATATCAAATGATTCATCAATAACCAGCATTCCAATATGGTCGCATGCATCGAGAAATGCAGGAGAGGGTGGATTATGAGCCGACCTTATTGCATTAAACCCACTGGCTTTAAGAATTTCTACCCGGCGTTCTTCAGCTCTGTTGAAAGCCTTTGAACCAAGGATTCCATTGTCATGATGGACGCAACCTCCCTTTAATTTAATTGGTTTTCCGTTTAACATGAATCCATTGACAGCATCGAATGAAATTGATCTGATCCCGAATTCCGTTTCTAACTGATCAGTAAGTGATTCAGATACATGTATTTCTGAAATAGACTTATAGAGAATTGGTGAATCTGTTGACCATAGAGATGGTTTATTTAACTTCATCTCCTGGACAATTTCAATGGTTTTACCCGGTTCAATTGTTTTTTCTGTTTCAATCTGAGTTTGTTCCAGCCCATCCGCATTTTTAATTTTTGTAACCAATTTAATTTTTGAGACCTCCCCGCTGTGGTTTATTACAGATGTTTTTATATTTATTAATGCCTCTTTTTCAGTTGCTTGCGGGGTAGTGATACTGGTGCCCCAGGTAGTAATATGGATGGGAGGCACAATTTGCAGCCAAACATGTCTGTAAATCCCGGAGCCGGAATACCATCTGCTGTTTTCTCCTTCATTTTTCACTTTAACTGATAATACATTTTCTTTTTCCGGTTTTAATTTACCTGAGATATCGAACCAGAAGCTGGTATAACCATAAGGATGTTTTCCAAGCAATTCACCATTCAGCCATATTTCTGCATTCATATATATACCTTCAAACATCAGAATGAAACGCTTGTCTTTTAATTCCTGCGGTACTGTGAATGTTTTCCTGTACCAGCCTGTTCCTCCCGTTGTGAAACCCCCGTTTACCTGACTGATTGCTTCAATATTGAAAGGTGAAGTTGTACCCGGTAAATCTTCGATGCTCCAATCGTGCGGAAGATCAACCATTCTCCATTGTGAATCATTAAATGATGGTCCTTCAGCTCCAAGGGCTCCCCCAAGGTGAAACCGCCAGCCAAAATCAAATAGATTATTTCGTTTTAACCGGGGTTGTGCTGAAGTCTGAATAAACGTAAAAATAAATATCATTACCAGCCAGCTGAGATTAGAATACCGTATTCTCATCTTGTCAAAGTTTCTTAATTTTAAAAATAATCAGCAAGATAGAAAATTCTGATCACAGTTTCCGGTTTGACCTAAGTTTAGAAGCACTTTGAACTTAAATTCTAATCTTTTAACTTTATGAAAAATACCGGCACCTATGATTGTAACTTGTGTTTATATCCATGTAAAGAGCGATGAAGTCGATAGCTTCATCGATGCAACAGTAGCAAATCACCTTGAATCGGTAAGAGAACCTGGAAATCTTCGGTTTGACCTGGTTCAGCAGGTGGATGATCCATGTCACTTTATGATTTATGAAGCATATGAATCTGAGGCAGCAGCAGAAGATCATAAGACCACCGTTCATTATCTTAGATGGCGTGATTTAGTGAAAGATTATATGGCAGAGCCACGACGGGGTGTGAAATATAATGTCATCGAACCAAACGACAGTTCAAGATGGTAAAGCCTTTTCAGTTTTCAAGGTTGCCCAGGATTTATTTTAAAAACGGTATAATAAATGAACTGGCATCGATGGTACATTTGTATGGCCGTAAGATAATTCTGGTTACAGGAAAGAATTCCTTTCTCAATTCACGGCAAGCCGAAAAGCTTTTTCATGAATTTGATAAATCAGGAACAGGATATCAAGTTTTGTCTGTTCCGGGAGAACCATCCCCTGATATTATTGATAAGGCAGTAAGAAAGTTTAGCAATGAGGACATCAATCTTGTGATAGGAATTGGCGGAGGAAGTGTACTTGACGCCGGTAAAGCGATTTCTGCAATGCTATACAGATCAGAATCTGTGGTTGAGTTTCTTGAGGGTATTGGTAATAAGGAACATCCCGGTACAAAGTTACCTTTTATTGCAGTGCCTACTACTTCAGGTACAGGCAGCGAAGCCACAAAGAATGCCGTGTTATCTAAAGTCGGAAAAGGAGGATTCAAAAGATCACTTCGACATGATAACTTTGTTCCTGATATTGCTCTGATCGACCCGGAACTGACATTAAACTGTCCAAAGGAGAATACTGCTGCAAGCAGCATGGATTGCTTCACTCAGCTTATTGAAGCCTATCTTTCAGATAAAGCCAGCGAGTACACAGATGCCCTGGCTATTGAAGGGATCAAAGCCATAAAAAAATCATTATTAAGAAGTTATACAGACGGAGCTGATATTGAGGCAAGGACAGGGATGTCATTTGCTGCCCTTACTTCAGGGATTTGTCTGGCAAATGCAGGCTTGGGAGCAGTTCATGGTTTTGCATCTTCAATAGGAGGGATGTATAATATTCCCCATGGTATCATATGCGGGACTCTTATGGCCCCATCTAATGAGATTAATGTGAGGGAACTGAGAGAAAAAGCTACAAATCCTGCGGCGTTAATAAAATATGCACTTCTTGGAAAACTGTTTCTCGAGGAAAAAGGAAAATCAGACAGCTTTTACATTGATGGTTTTATTCAATATCTTTATATACTTGCCAATGATTTGCATTTAACAAGCTTCAAAAAATATGGACTGAAAGAAAAGAATATCGAATTAATCTGTACAAAAACCGAAATTAAAAATAATCCTGTTAAATTAGCTGTTGAGGATTTATCTGAAATCATACTGAAACGGCTTTAGAAAATATAATCATCTTTCTTTCTACCTGCTATTATTAAACCAAACTATATGAAGACAAAATTCATTTTTACAGTTCTTTTATTAATTGCCACCCTTATTACCCCTCAATTCTCCTTAGCCCAGCTTCCAAAAGAAACCGAGGCACAAAAAGCTGAACGAATGAAATGGTGGACTGATGCACGTTTTGGAATGTTCATTCACTGGGGATTATATGCTTTGCCCGCCCGTCACGAATGGGTAAAGAATGCAGAGAGAATGACTAATGAACAGTACCAGAAGTATTTTGAAATGTTTAATCCCGATATGTGGGATCCGCACGAATGGGCCAGAATGGCTAAAGCTGCCGGAATGAAATATGTGGTTCTGACTGCAAAACACCATGAGGGTTTCTGCCTGTTCGACTCCAAATTTACAGACTATAAAGCAACCAATACTCCATACAGGAAAGATCTTATAAAAGAATATGTTGAAGCCTTCAGGGCAGAAGGATTAAAAGTTGGGTTCTACTACTCGCTTATCGACTGGCATCATCCGGATTATACTATTGACAGTAATCATCCCCAACGTCAGACATCTGATACTACCTATGCCCGTTTGAATAAAGGCAGGGATATGAGTAAATATCGTGAATATTTAAAGAATCAGGTTCGTGAATTGCTTACAAACTATGGTGAGATATCTATTATCTGGTTTGACTTTTCTTTCCCAGGAAAGAATGGCAAAGGTCATGATGACTGGGACTCTGAAAACCTGTTAAAATTAGCACGAAGCCTCCAGCCAGGAATTATAGTAGATGACCGCCTCGATCTTCGCGATGTTGAAGGCGGATGGGATTTCACGACCCCAGAACAGGTACAGGTCTCAAAATGGCCGGAAGTAAATGGTAAAAGGGTTCCCTGGGAAACATGCCAGACATTCTCAGGATCATGGGGTTATTATCGCGACGAAAATACATGGAAAAGTCCCGCTCAACTGATTGAACTTCTAGTTGAATCTGTCAGCAAAGGAGGTAATGTATTATTAAACGTGGGCCCTACTGCCCGCGGTGTCTTCGACAACAGAGCCCAGGACAGATTAAAATCAATTGGAGACTGGATGAAGTATAATAGCCGATCAATATACGGTTGTACTGAAGCACCATCGGAATTCACCCCGCCGGCCAATACACTTTTGACTTATAACCCGGTCTCAAAACGTTTATATATTCATTTGCTGGCTTATCCTCTGGATAATCTGACACTGGCAAACATGGCCGATAAGGTTAAATATGTTCAATTTCTTCATGATGCTTCTGAAATCAGTTTCAGGGTAGGGAGTGATGAGACCATAAATGATCTTATTCTTTCACTTCCGGTTCAGAAGCCTCCGGTGGAAATTCCTGTACTGGAAGTTTTTCTGAAATAAAACCTCGGATACACCGCCTGGGTAATGCTGACTATTTCAAAGCTTTGTCGAGGGCGTTGAGAATTGGCTGAGTTGAAATTTTAAATCCAACGGCACCAATCATCCATTGCTGTGGTGTCAGACGACCCTGTCTGTATATGCGGTCAATCTCTTCCGGGAATATTTTACCCTTCAGATATTCTTCTATCTGGAATTGAATGACATGACCATATGAGTAATTTGCAAGGTAAAGCGGAGAGTCAATCATATGTGAATATATTGCCAGAATGGGAGAGTCCTTAATTCCAAGCACTGGTGCAAAATACTTGTTCCAGACTTCAGTGGCAATGGCTATTACGCTTTCTTTCAACTGAGCTGGAGTAGCATCAGGATTAGCATAAAGCCATTTCCAGACTTTCATATCAACCATTCCGACTCCCATTATCTCCATCAATTGCCAGGCAGCATCAAACGTCTCCATTTTTTCCTTGTCAGGATTATCATCTTTCATCCCCAGTAAGAAAAGATCACGGCTTTGAAAGATGAAAGCATTTGCTTCTGTAAAAGCGGTATTCGGAACACCCGACATCATGTAATTATCAACATCATATAGTGATATTGTTTGCTCAACATTATGACCAAATTCATGGACGGCAATGTTATATCCTTTGTAGTCCATGCCTTTATCAGATATGCGTGTCCTAAGATGTGAGATGGATCCCTTTCTGGCTGAACCCCAGGCATGACCTGAGCCCCGGGCCGGATCAACAACTATCTTATCAGCAATATAGGTGGCTCGTTCGGGTGACCAGCCAAGTTTTTTCAACATTGAAGGCATACCGGCATGAAATGCTGCCGGATCGGGATATAGTGCAGATGTTTTTGAAGTTAGTAAATCCTCAGATATGCTGCTCCGGGTCTTGAAACCGTCGTACCATATGTCATAAGGCTTCAGATCTCGTTTTAATCTTTCTTTTATCAATGAACCAACTTTTATCAGCTCGGGTGAACTCAGGAACGAATCGAAAAGAGTCTCAACCTCATTTTGTGAGATCTCCATCTCAAGAGAGAATTTGCGGAGAATAAATGTATTCATTTCGGGATTGAAGGCATCCATAGCCTTTCTTGTTCTGAAGTTGTTGATTATATGAGAGTAGCGTGTGTCCGGTTCTGCATCTGCCTTAACTTTAACACCTGCTTTTAAAACAGTATTCGAATAAGGAGCCCATTCATAGTCAGGACTGTTAATAACCTCAGAGGGAATATCCTGTTTTATAATACGTTCCATTACTTTATAGATCATATTCTGCTTCTCCTGTCCATCCTTTTTATCGGCATAGTCTGCTTTCAGTTCGTCGCGAAGGTTCCAGTGGGAGAGAAGCACCATGTCATCGGGGAAAAGCTTGCGGCCATCATCTGTCAGAAGATGGCCCATATAAATATTATATTCAGCAATATACATCTCTGAGTTTCCGGTAGCTTCAGTTACTGACTGCTCAAGTTCTGCAGGAACCCGTGCTATAAAAAGATCACCCAGACGGGCCATGGCCCAATCGTCACGGCTCCATTTTGGCCCGAGATCTTCCTTTTCAGCCAGGGTAAAATATGGAAAATTGAGTGCAATGGCAAAAGCTATCTTGTTGGAATAAAAATCGTTTTGAGTATGTGAACCCACTGAATAATTGCCAAACATACGGTCAATTTCATCAATTTCACTCTGGGCCTCATCAAGAGTTTTCCGAAGGTCAATAGTTATTTCATTATTATATCCTGTAAGCGATTCGATGTAGTTGCTGATCTTTTTAAAGACTAACTTCCGTTTTGCCGGATCGGAAATGTAGTTTTTCTTCACAAATACAGAAAAGTCGACAGCAGTACCATCTTCCTGTCTCCAGAGCGAAGCGGCATGTTTTATCCCTTTTTCAAGAAGCTTAATATCTGAAGCGGGCTGGGCAGATTTTACAGTATCTATGACAGCTTTTATTGTTGTTTCATTAATAAAAGAAGGAGATTTGATATTATCCTTTTTTGGATCGTTTGTTGAACAGGCAGTCAATATTGCTAAAAAAAAATAGAAAAGTAGTTTTTTCATAACGCGTAGTATTTAAAATAGGATTTTATCCTTAAAAGTATTGTTCATGGTAATAAATTACCTGACAAAGTACACATATAAGAATAGCTGTCATAAGCTAATTGAATCATACACCACAACCCTTTCCCACAAATCTTCGCACTCAGAAATGAACTTCAGGTGCGTGGGATGGGTCTGATAGATATCCTGATCTTCCCTGTTTTTGAATGTAAGAAGAAGGGAATAAGAATAGGTACTGTCAATTACTCCACGGTTGGTATTAGCCGGCGTACCAAGATGCTTCCCGATAATTGTCTCTATTGTAACAAGTTCCTTTAGTGCATTTTCGAATTTGATTCTGGTTTCCTCAGGAACCGGTTTTTTTAACCAGAAATAGACATGGTGTACAAAATAATTAAGCTGTTTTGGCATGGTTTTTCAGATTTTTATAAATTTGGAACTATCTGATTTCTTTATCATTATGGTGATTGAAACTTTTCACTTACCAGTTCGGGCCATTTAAGTCCCAGTTCTTTAAGCGTTTTATAAACTACTTCAGCAACAGAGTAAGATTTTTGCCAATTCTTGTCGGAAGGTATTATATACCAGGGAATATCATTACACCTGTTGATGACCTTTTCATAGACTTCGAGGTATTGGTCAAATTTTTCACGTGTATCCCAATCACTATCCTTGTGTTTCCAATGTTTTTTCTTTGATTCAATTCTTTCCATAAGTCTCTCTTTCTGAGCTTCTTTTGAGACGTGAAGAAAAAACTTCAGAACTTTGGTATTATTACTCTCAACCAGTTTTTCAAAATCATTTATCATACCATAACGACGATCAATGATCTCATCAGGGATATACTTTTCAACGGATGGGACAAGTATATCTTCGTAATGAGACCGGACAAATATCTGCATTTCGCCTCTGCCGGGAGTAACTTCATGCACCCTGCGGAGAAAATCGTGAGCAAATTCTTCCTCATTCGGTTTCTTGAAACTATGTATTTTTATGCCGACGGCATTGCAATATTCAATAAGATCTTTGCTCGCTCCGTCTTTACCGGAAGCATCTATCCCCTGGAAAACGATCAGCAGGCTGAACTTATTCTGAGCATACATTTTGTACTGCAGCTTCCCGATCTTTTTTAACATTTTTTTGGTTTCTTCCTTAGTCTCCTTTTTGTCAAGTGTTGTATCAAACGTAGGATAATCTGCGATTTTAATTTTCATATTTCTGAATGTTAAATACTTAAGTTAAAGGTATCCGGTACTCAGATTTTAGTTAATCACCTTTATAAGAAAATACAACGTTTTATTCAACAAATTGTTTCGCATAATACCTTGCCGTCAGTTTCTCACCGGTAGCTTTTTCAATCATATCGTTCCAGTAATATCTGGCACCCGGCATAAAAACTTTTTCCTTCAGATAATCACCTATAGATTTTTCACCAACAAAAGATTGACTTTTTGTGATATTGGCTGTTATATAATAATATAATTGTGAAGCTAAAAGTTCCCCAAGGAGATAATTATGGTAATAACATGGATATAGAGCAACATGGATTTTAGTTGCCCAGTCAGGCATGTCACGTCCTTCAGGTTTAGCTAACAGCTGGTATTTTTCAACCATATCCCACCATAACTTATTCAGATTCTGATCGGGATTTTCATACATAGATTTTTCAAAACGGTACATCACCTGAGCCCAACGGCTGAAGACCAGCATCTGGAGGCGAAGAGATTTATGACAATCATCAGAAATCTTTTCAGCTTCTTTTTCGTCTATTATCCCCATTCCTTGCATCCATTGCGGGTCTTTAGCCAGCCTCCCAAAGAATTCAGCAATAGCTTCAGTAGTAAATGTGTGAGCGGCATCCCTCAGGGTAAAAGGAAGAGTCCTGTCATTATAGTATGAGTATACCCCATGTCCCAGTTCGTGCAATATCGTGTTCATCCAATATGAATCAGGGCGAATGTTATCAAGCGTACGAACATCACCTGATCTGTCAATATCTGTACTAAAGGCATGCTGGTTTTTACCAGGTTTCTCGTACAGATCACTTTTAGCAAGGATAGTTTCGACCTTCAAACCTATTCCATCGTAGAAAGTTGAGGCAAGTTTTACAGGATCCTGATTTGCATAATACTTATCAAGATTAACAGGATATATCTCAGGTGCTTCCTGGAAGTATCTGTTCTGGTAATGCCATGGGCGCATCTCTGATGCCGGAATTTTATACCGTTTTGCATAAAATGAATCTATATCGCCCTTCAGCCTGGCAAAGTTGTCCCTGGTCAAACTGTCAAGTTCGTCAAATATCTTTGTTACTTCAGAAGGATCCTGACCTGAAAGCTTCAGACTCATCTCGTGGTAATTGCTGAAGCCAATTTTTCTGGCAATGGTATTGCGATGCTTTACGAGCTTTATAATATCACTGGCAACCACCGGGCCTATCAATTTAGACCCTTCCCATGCTGTCTTCAGATCGGTATTGTTAGAAGAGTTTTTGAGTATGATCTCCACTTCATTATCTGAGAGCTGCTTGCCGTTAATGGTAACTCTGAAGTTTGAGTATTTCTTCGTTATGTCAGTTTCCATTTTAATCTGAGCGGCGATAAGCGATGTATCAACCTGACCCCCAAGGTATCCGTTGTATAATAATTCCAGCTGACGAACGAGAAGAGGATCCTTCATTGCCTGAGATTCTTTAATCTGTTTCAGTTCGGCAAAGGCAATGCTGTCGGTATATATTTTTGCATATTCAAACGAGGCTTTTTCACTTTTTGCATAGTCCTCATTAGTTCCCGTGATATTTGCATTCCAGGAGGTCAGTGCAGATTCCTTATAAAGAGGGATCGCCTTTTTTTCGTAGGACGATATAAAAGCTTTCATCCGGTTCTCCATTTTTTCCTGTTTTGAGGTGCACGACCAGAAAAATATAATGGTCAATGCTGTAATAATAACTAAAGTAGATCTTTTCATTTGATTAAATTAAGTAATGCGAAGATAGTAAAATTGGTAAAATGAAACATTTCTCAACATATTTACACATAAAACATATAAATTTGAACACTAATAGAATCATGTAAGATGGAGATCATAATTTATATAATTGTTGGATTAGTTGTGGGTGCCTTAATTTCATATCTGGGAACCAAAGCCAGGTTAAGTGCCCTGCATCAGCAGGAGCTGCTATCGAAAATTGATGAAATTAATATTCTGAACAGGCAAAACAGTTCATTGCAGACTAAAGTCGAAGCACAGGCGAATAGTCTTGAAGAAGTCAGAAAAGCAATGGTAGATACGTTTAAATCGGCTGCTTCCGATGCACTTACACAAAACAATAAACAATTTCTCGACCTCGCAAAATCACAGCTCGAAACTCATGTTAAGGAAGCTGAAGGTAATCTTGATGAACGCAAATCGGCTATTGCTGAAATGCTTAAACCAGTAAAAGAATCAATAGACAGTTATAAAAAAAGGATCGAAGAACTCGAAAAAGGTTCGGAAAAAACATTTGGTCAGGTTACGGAAATGTTATCAAATATCCAGATTACGAATGCAAGCTTACAGAAAGAAACAGGCGCTCTGGTAAATGCATTAAGAAATCCGAGAGTCAGAGGCAAATGGGGAGAAATAGGACTTAAACGTGTGGTCGAGTTTTCAGGCTTATCGGCTCATTGTGATTTTGTTGAGCAGGCTTATACCGAAGGTGAAGATTCCATTTTAAAACCAGACATGATCATTAATCTTCCGGGAAACAGCCATGTGGTGGTCGATTCCAAACTGCCATTGGATGCCTACCTCCAGGCTTTGGAAACAGATGACGAAATCTCACGAAATCTTCTTTTCGCTAAACATGCAAAGGACCTGAGGGATCATGTAAACCGGCTGAGCAAGAAGCAATACTGGTCCCAATTCCAGAATACACCTGATTTCGTGGTTTTGTATATGGAAGTTGAATCTGCTTTGAATGTTGCACTGATGACGGATAAAACGTTATTGCAGGATGCAATGAATAATAAGATTATTCTTACTACCCCGACAACACTGATCGTAGTTCTTAAATCGGTGGCTATGTCGTGGCAGCAACATACTGTGACAGAAAATGCTTTGCAGATAATGGATGCCGCAACGGAATTGCATGGAAGATTAAATATTTTTGCTGAACATTTTGAAAGAGTAGGCAATGGATTAAAGTCAGCTCTTAAAGGATTTAATGATGCTATAGGATCGTGGGAGAGCAGGGTATTGCCTGCCGGCAGGAAGCTTGAACAACTCAAAGCAACAGATAATAAAAATGTATTGCCGGATTTTGAGATTCTGGATAAACCGGTGCGCGAACTGAAGAAATCAGAAGAGTAATTTTTAAATTTTTTTATGAGCACATCAAAAAGATATTTTGTTTTTTGCATACTTTCATCTATACTATTCTACCCGATTTTCATAATTAGTTGTTCAGATGGCCGGAAACCTAATAGAGCCGAGGTAGCCGTAACCAGGGAAATTCGGGATTCCACCTTACTTTTCGACGGGAAATCACTCGATGGCTGGGAGATTACAAACTTTGGTCCACAGGGACCAGTATATGTTTCAGGAAATGAGATCATTCTTGGAATGGGAGATGGATGCACCGGTATTACCTGGAAAAGAGCCTTTCCCAGAACAGATTATGAAGTTTCACTTGATGCAATGCGCTTAGCCGGTAATGATTTTTTCTGCGGATTGACATTTCCTGCAGGGAATGACCCCTGCTCACTTATAATAGGCGGATGGGGAGGTGCCACGGTAGGTCTTTCCTGTATTGATGGTAAGGATGCTTCAGAAAACGAAACCACCACTCTGCATAACTTTGACAAAAACAGATGGTATCATATCAGGCTGGTTGTTGCAGGAGGTGTTATAAAATCATGGATAGATAGTGTCAATGTAGTTGATTTTACTATAGGCAGAAGAAAATTGTCCATACGACCTGAAGTTGAATTATCCCGACCGTTTGGTATTGCATCATGGAATACAACTGCGGCATTAAAGAATATTAAAGTTGAAAGAATTAATCATTGAAAAGAACTTTGAAATACTTGAAAACAGAAGGTATAAGAATGACGTTTTGAAGATTCAGGATGCGAGATAAAAGTTTAGAGACAACTGAGATAAGTTTCAGTTCATTTTGAAATAATTAAATAATATCAAAGACTATCCATAAACCTTGTACAGAATCAATTTCATGTTCTAAGACTCTCCTTATATGATTAAAGATAATAATGAATCGGACTTTTTTAACCAACTCACAATTGAACCTTTAACAAAGTTGAACTGGAATAAATTTACCGGGCTTTTCGGCAACAAAGGAGCATGCGGAAATTGTTGGTGCATGTATTACAGACTTCTAAAATCCGATTTTCTAGAAGGAAAAGCAGACGATGGGAATAAAAGAGCAATGAAGGAAATCGTCTGGAACGGTAAACCAGCCGGGATACTTGGACTTTACGAAGGACAGGCAATTGCGTGGTGTGCGTTTGCCCCACGTGAAGATTTTATTAAGCTTGAAAAGTCACGTGTTCACAGGCGCATCGACGATACGATGGTTTGGTCAATTCCATGCTTCTTTATAGATAAAAACTTTAGGCGGCATGGTGTATCTGTGGAACTTTTAAAAGGAGTTATCAGATATGCAGAAGAGAATGGAATAGAAATCATAGAAGCTTATCCAGCAATACCGACTCAGGCAAAACTTCCTGACTCTTTTGCCTGGATTGGCTTATTCAGATCATTTGAAAGTGCAGGATTTGAAATCGTTGACAGAACTTCAAAAAACAGACCTATGGTCAGGTATCACATTGAAAAATAATTATTGAGATTATTATTATTTGAGTCGAAATGTTAAATATTGTGAAAACCTGATTCTTTAGAATATCCAGGATCAATCTGCATATATCTTTTATATACCTTTAAAAACTTTTTAAACTATTGTAGCCCGGATATCAGCTTTCATGAAAAACCATATTATCATCTATGCAACTATTCTGGTTCATTGTAAATTCACCATGTCTGATGTGTTTTAAGTAAATTTTTCAATGAACCGAAAAAAACTCCTAAATATTTTCTTTTTTGCCATTTTTACCGGATCTGGTCTCTATGGGATCATTCCAGGATTTACTGCGCTACTTCCGGTAAATACATATCAGCAGGATATAACTAAAGAAAATCAGATTCTTTATAATGGTAAAATGTGGATAAACCTTCATTTCTATGTGAAGGGAGATCAATTCCTGTATTCCAAAAATTTTCTGGATGGATCAGTGACAATTAATGATAAGGCTTATGAAACGCCACCTGGTTTATTTCTTGATGGAGTAGTAGTTAAAGATGCCTCGGTAATAGCCGGTATTGATCCTGAGATAGTTGAAAAAATAGATGTAGTAAGAGAAAAGTATTTTGTAGGCGATTACCTGTTCAATGGGATAGTAAATATTATAACCAAAACGGGAGATTTCGGTAATGCAACTCTGCCTGATGATGCTATCAGACTTCCTTACAAAGTAATAGATCCGGTTTGGTCGTTTGTATCACCTGATTATTCATCGGAAGAAATGAAGAACGGACGGATTCCTGATTTCAGAAATACACTCTATTGGAACCCATCCGTTAAGCCCGACAAAGATGGCAGGATAGGAATTGAGTTTTGGACTTCTGATTGCGCTTCTGACTATGAAATTAATATTCAGGGAATCACATATGAAGGAAAAACCTTTTCTCTTAAGAAAATAATAAGAGTTAAATAGAATTTTTACCACTGGAATCCTGAAGAAACCGGAACCTTAAAGACTTTAAAATGAAACAAACCAGAAGAGCATTTATTTCAAATGTGGCAATTGTTGGTGCTGCAATACCATTTTCATCAAATCTGGAATCATTTTTGCAAGTATCATCAGGAAACAGGTTCCCTATCCGCCTGTTTTCAAAACCACTTGACAACTATGACTCTGACTTTATTTGCGAATGTGTAGCGAAGTCGGGAATTGGGGGGCTTGACCTTACAGTGCGACCAGGAGGAAAAGTAGAACCTGCAACAGTTGAAACTGATTTACCTAAGCTTATTGACATTGCAGCGAAATATAATCTGGCAACAGATATGATTGTTACCGGAATAGTTTCTGCTGCTGATCCTTATACTGAAAAGGTTTTAAAGACAGCATCAGCTAACGGTATAAAATTTTACAGGTTGGGCTGGCTTGAATATGATAATAAGTCAGGTATATGGGAAACACTACAGAAATTCAGATCCGGCTTAATTGATATTGTAGAGCTTAACCGGAAATATAAAATTCATGGGGGTTACCAGAACCATACCGGAGCCAGGGTAGGTGGACCTGTCTGGGATTTACATGAGCTTCTGCGTGATTTTCCTCCAGAATTCTTAGGAAGTCAATATGATGTCAGACATGCAATGGTGGAAGGGACAGATACCTGGATGATTGGTATGCGTTTGATTGCAAGCCATATCAGAACTCTGGCGATTAAAGATTTCACATGGAAAACAACAGGAGGGAAACCTCAGCCCGTCACGGTACCGATGGGTGAGGGAATGATTGACTGGGATCTCTACTTTAAAATGGTGAAAGAACTCAATATTACTGGTCCGATCACACTCCATGTTGAATATCCATTGCTCGAAAAAGGTGAAGAAAATCTAACGTTGGTTCAGCAACAGGAAATAATTGTCAGAAAACTTAGAAAGGATGTTGAATTTATCAATACCTATCTAAAAAAGTATCTATTAATTTGATCAGCTGATCTGTAATCTCAATAGCTCATTTATTTATATAATCTCCCTGGTATTGTTATCCGGTACTACAATGTACTAAATATCAGCTACATTGACCCAGGGGCTTTGAAATTTCTGGATGCGTCATCCAGTACAAGGATCCAATCATTACCGCGCCCATTGGTGGGAGGCGTAAATTTACGGGTACCAGTTCCGGGGAATGTTTCTATGAGTTTACTCTCACCTTTTCGTGGATCGAACCAATAAGCCGTGATTGATTTAGCTCCGATTTTATTAAGCTGGATCTCAGCAGACCAGCCTGTCGGAAAGTACACAAATGCATATCCTTCACCTCTTGTAGATACAACATAATCTGTTTCAGGGAAATAAGCAGGAATAATTAAAGATTGATCAGGAACTCTCGATAGGAATGGTCGTGATTCAATTAATCTGCGGGCATGAATCAGATCGCAGGCTCCAGGCAGATCAAGTACGTCGTACCAGTTGTGCCTGGCGAGTCCGATGGGCTCTCTTGCAGGTGTCAGAAACTGCCAGATTGGATGACAACCGTAAGTGTGCCCGAATGAGCCGCTGAACAGATTCCAGTATAGTGCCTGACGAACATCGGCATCATTAAACCAGCCCAGCACATCGGGATTCCAGTTTACAGGATGATCTTCATATCTGGGTTCTCCATCGAAACATGGTTTTAAAGGATTCAGTTCGTAATCACGAACAATTATGCGTTTGTAAATTGCATAACTACGCTGGCCATGTCCGGTTTGGCACATATTGAAATCAAGCCATTTACTCTCCTGAAACCATTCCGAAGAACTACGCTCTCCCCATGGATGAAATGTCATAAGGTGATTTTTATCGACGGATTTTATTCCTTCTGCAAGAGCGTCCCAGATAACTTTATTTTCACCTCCGCCATCCCTGTCTCCGCCAATTATCCATATAATATTCTGAAAACCTTTATATCTGTTGCCAATCCATTGACCATATTTGAAAGCATTATCCTTATTGAATATAACAGGACCCACGCCCCATTTCTTATCTACTTTATCCCCCCATGTTGGCAACAGACCGATAAATATACCCTTCTCCTTTGCTTTTCTGATTACCCAGTCTGCATGAGCAAAATAGGCTTCATTTGGTTTAAGAGGGTCATTTTCAATTAACGGTTTGTTCCCTTCTGCGTTGGGAGTATCCAGACCATCCAGTTCTGCAAGGGCAACTGCCTGTATTACGGTAAATCCTTTCGCCCGGCGGTTTTCAAGATATTTTTCTGTTTCAATCTTATTCAGGCGGTGAAACAGCTCCCACCCGGTATCACCCAGATAAAAAAAAGGAGTTCCGTCTTCAAAAACAAGAAATCTCTTGTTTTCAGATACTTTAAGTTTCCCATGCGAGAAATCTGACGAAAGTCCTTTCCATGGCACTTCCTGTGCAGATAAAAAAGCATCTGACAATAAAATCAATGTGATTGTTATAAGTAAATGTTTCATAATAAGGGAATGATTATAAACATAAATATAAATCTTAATATTGTTTAAATGAAATGCCATACTGGCATTTTTCTGTAACTTAGGGGAGGTAAAACCTTAAATAATGAGAAAAGTAATTTTGATTATTAGTCTGGTTTTTGTTCATTTAATTACTCATGCGCAAACCTATCCTTTTCAGAATACCAGTTTGAATGAGGAAGAGAGGATCAGAAATCTGATTTCATTAATGACATTAGATGAGAAACTCAACTGCCTCTCAACCCGGATATCTGTTCCGCGTCTGGGAGTGAAAGGTACGCGGACAATTGAAGGCCTTCACGGTCTTGCATATAGCGGTCCGGCTAACTGGGCCGTCAAAGGAGCCAAAGCTTCACCTACAACTACATTTCCCCAGGCAATCGGACTTGCCGAGATGTGGGACCCTGACATGATCCAACAGGTAGCTGACTGGGAAGCCACTGAAAGCAGGTATCTCGCTCAGAATAAAAATTTCGGAATTTCAGGATTGATAGTATTTGCCCCTAATGCTGACCTGGGCAGGGATATCAGATGGGGAAGAACAGAGGAGTGCTATGGGGAGGATGCATTTCTGACAGGGACTCTTGTAACTGCCTATGTGAAAGGACTCCAGGGCAATGATACAATTTATTGGAAAACAGCCTCACTTATGAAACACTTTCTTGCGAACAGCAATGAAAACAACCGTACCTACACCAGCTCTGATTTTGATGAACGGCTATTCCGGGAGTACTACTCCTATGGTTTTTATAAAGGTGTTACAGAGGGTGGATCACAAGCATTTATGACTGCTTACAATAAGTTTAATGGTATACCCTGCACGGTTAATCCTGTTCTGCGCTCTGTTACTATGAAAAACTGGGGATTAAGAGGCATTATTGCTACAGACGGCGGGGCGTTTAAACAACTCGTTACCACTCATGCATATTATTCCTCATTACCGGTTGCTGCCGCTGAATGCATTAAAGCGGGAATAACTGTATTTCTCGATGATTACCGGCCTTCACTCAAAGAAGCATTGGGAATGGGGTTAGTAACTGAAAAGGAAATTGAAGATGCTATATATGGAAATTTCAGAGTTCTGCTGAAATTGGGAATGTTGGATAATTCACCAAAAAATCCATACACAGATATAGGAATAACAGATACGATTGCTCCCTGGTCGAAACGGCAGGCTGGTGAATTGGTAAGAAAGGCTACTGAAAAATCGATTGTGCTATTGAAGAATGAAAACATTTTGCTTCCTCTTAATAAGGAAAAAATAAAATCTGTTGCAGTGATCGGCCCATCTGCAAATTCAGTAATATCTGACTGGTATTCCGGCACGCCACCTTATAAAATAAGTATTTTACAGGGAGTAAAAAATGCTGTAGGCGAAAATATAATTGTCAGATACGCAGCCGGGAACAAAGCTGATTCAGCTATTATAGCAGCAAAGGAATGTGATGTTGCTATTGTATGTATTGGTAACCATCCACTAAGCTACGGACTTGGCTGGGGACAAAACCATGTGGCAAGTGATGGCCGTGAAGATGTTGACAGACAGGCCATTACAATAGAACAGGAAGATCTGGTCAAGCTGGTTCTTGCTGCCAACCCAAGAACCATCCTGGTAATGGTATCAAGTTTTCCATATGCAATCAACTGGTCAAAAGAACATGTTCCTGCAATTTTACATGTTAGTCAGTCTAGTCAGGAAATGGGTACTGCAATGGCTGACGTTATTTTTGGCAAAATCAGTCCGGCGGGACGATTAGTACAGACCTGGATATCTTCAATAGATCAGTTACCTCCGATTCTCGATTATAATATCAGGAACGGAAGGACTTACATGTATAAAAAAAGTGCATCACTATTTCCATTTGGATATGGGTTGACTTATACAAGTTTCAGTTATTCAGGATTAAAGCCTGACAAGAGTACCTTAAAAAATAATGAGGTGATCAATCTCTCTTTTAACCTTCAGAATACAGGGAATTACGATAGCGATGAAGTGACACAACTTTATGTTAGTTTTCCTGAATCTAAAGTAGATCGTCCTGATATAGCTTTAAAGGGTTTTAAGCGTGTATTTGTCGGGAAAGGAAAAACTGTAAAAGTCACAATACTGGTTAAAGCATCCGATTTGACTTACTGGGACACTGATAAACAGGCTTTTGTTCTGGAAATGGGAACGGTAAAATACTTTATAGGATCATCCTCTGAGGAGTTTAAGCTCCATGGTGAGATTGTAGTTAAATAGCAATTGATATTGCCGGGATACTTAATACATGATAATTGTCATGTTATTTGTTTCTGTTTAACTATCTGTGATAACTTGTCCAACTATATCCTTATTTTCAGCTAACTGCTGCTAAAGTCTATAGCAGTAAAAAATTTGAATGTAAATGTATGCTCTGAAATATTCGATATTGCTATAATATCTTCACATATTCTATTATTTTTGCGACAAAAGTTATAATAAAGGGTACAATTAGTAATAAATTGAAAAATAGTCAACCGGATTTTAAAAGGATTGCCATTAAGGTAGGTAGTAATGTTATAACTCAAACCGATGGTTCACTCAACGACGGAAGAATTTTACGTCTTGTTGAGGATGTCGCTATCCTTTATAAGCAGGGGATTGAAGTTATTTTAGTTTCGTCCGGAGCAGTGGCAGCAGGACGAAGTGAAGTCTCGCCTTCAAAAAAGACTAACATTGTAGCTGCCAAACAGATATGGGCAGCAATTGGACAGGTAAAACTAATGTCGAGTTACCAGTTTCTTTTTGGGAAATACGGAATTCACGCTGGTCAACTTTTGGCAACAAAAGAAAGTTTCAGAGACCGAAGACATTATCTGAATATGAAGAACTGTATTTCAGCAATGCTTGAAAACCGTGTATTACCGATAGTAAATGAGAATGATACCGTAGCAGTTAATGAACTCATGTTCACTGATAATGATGAATTGTCGGGTCTTATTTCATCAATGATGGATTGCAAATCGCTTATCATTCTTTCGAACGTTGATGGTGTTTATAATGGAATTCCAGGGAAAGAGGGAACTGAACTTATTACCAGAATAGATAATGAATCTGAAGACATCGATAAATATATTTCATCTGAGAAGTCAGGATTCGGAAGGGGCGGAATGTTCACCAAATGCTCAATTGCGCGGAAAATAGCTTCTCAGGGTGTGGATGTTTTTATAGCAAATGGAACACGCGACTCTATAGTATCTGATATCGTCAGAAGGAAAGAGGTTCCTTACACGCACTTTATTGCAAGCAGTAAAAAGGCCACAGGTGTAAAAAAATGGCTTTCCCATTCCGATACTTTTGCTAAAGGTGCGGTTGTCATCAATGCCGGAGCAAAAGAGGCTTTGCTCGATGAGAAGGCAACCAGTCTTCTTATGATCGGAATAATAAAAGTTGATGGATTTTTTAAAAGTGGTGATATAGTCAGGATTGTTGATGATGATGGGAACAATATCGGGTTAGGGAAATCACAATACGACTCAAAAAAGGCAGAGCAAAACATAGGGAAAAAGCTCAACAAGCCGTTTATTCATTATGACTACCTGGTTATCAATGAGAAGAACAAAGTTTTAGTTCAGGAATGAAGAATAATTTTTAAAAAGTGAATATCCAGATGGATTGTACACCTCTGTTCAGGAAAGCGAAAAAGGCAAGCCGGACAATGAATGTTCTGGGAACAGATGCTATTAATAAGATTCTGACAGAAGTTGCTGACGCAGCTGTTGAAAATACAAAATACATTTTAGCTGAGAATAAAAAGGATCTGGCAATGATAGAGGAATCAGATCCGCGATATGATCGTTTGATGCTGACTGCAGGACGAATTGAGGATATAGCGTCTGATATTCGGAATGTAGCAAAAATGCAGGGTCCTGTTGGCAAAGTTCTGATGAAAAATACGAGACAAAACGGTTTAGTCATATCAAAAATATCGGTTCCCTTTGGCGTCATCGGAGTAATATATGAAGCGAGGCCAAATGTCACTTTTGATGTCTTTTCTCTATCTCTGAAATCGGGGAATGTTTGCATTCTTAAAGGGGGAAGCGATGCTGTCAACTCTAACACTGCTATTGTGAAGATAATCAGGGAAGTCCTTAAAAGGAACGGAATTGATGAGAATGTCCTTACATTCCTGCCCTCAGGCCGGGAAGAAACTACCCAGTTATTGAATGCCCGCGAATATGTTGATCTGATAATCCCACGTGGCAGCAGGAACCTTATTGATTACGTCAGGGACAATGCCTCTATTCCGGTTATAGAAACCGGAGCCGGAATATGTCATGTTTTTTTCGATGAGTCAGGCGACAAAGAAAAAGGGCGTGAAATTATTAATAATGCGAAGACTCGCAGGGTAAGTGTCTGCAATGCTCTGGATTGTCTTATAATTCATAAAAGCCGGTTGAATGATCTTGATTACATTGTTGGTCTCTGCTCTGATTCCAGGGTTGTTATTTATGCAGATAAAAAAGCTTATGAAGCATTGACAGGCAAATATCCGTCAGGATTGCTTCAAAAAGCTACAGGAGAATCCTTCGGAACAGAATTTCTTTCGTATAAAATGGCAATTAAAACTGTTGATTCTTTTGAAGAGGCGGTTGACCATATTGACCAATTCGGATCAAAGCACAGTGAAGCAATTATTTCTGAGAACAAAAATAATATTCATTTGTTTTATCAGGTGATAGATGCTGCATCAGTTTATGCTAATGCATCAACCGCGTTTACTGATGGGTCAGAATTCGGACTTGGAGCTGAAATCGGCATTTCCACTCAAAAATTACATGCAAGAGGGCCAATGGCATTGGAGGCTTTAACAACCTATAAATGGATTATTGAAGGAAACGGGCAAATAAGAAAATAAACTGTTTAATATTCAAGCTTTATGATATTTGATTTTGAGTTGATCGATTCTTTTTACAAACAACTGGACTCACGTATACTGGAAATCAGAAAAAAGCTGAATCGCCCTTTAACCTTGAGTGAAAAAATTCTTTACAGCCACGTTTATCAACCAGGTAAGATAAAACCATATACCAGGGGTACTGATTACGTAGATTTTATGCCCGACAGGGTAGCAATGCAGGATGCTACAGCACAAATGGCAATATTACAGTTTTTGATGGCCGGGAAAGAGAATACTGCTGTTCCCGCTTCGGTTCATTGCGATCATCTCATTCTGGCACAATCCGGAGCAGTGGCAGATCTGAAATCAGCCGGTATAATAAATAAAGAGGTTTATGAGTTCTTAAGTTCGGTATGCAATAAATACAATATTGGATTCTGGAAACCAGGGGCAGGTATCATCCATCAGATAGTTCTTGAGAATTATGCTTTTCCTGGAGGGATGATGATCGGAACGGATTCACATACGCCAAATGCAGGTGGCCTTGGTATGATTGCCATTGGTGTTGGCGGTGCTGATGCAGTCGATGTCATGGCAGGAATGGGATGGGAGTTGAAATTTCCAAAACTCATCGGTATAAAGCTTACCGGGAAACTCAGTGGATGGTCTTCTGCGAAAGATATAATTCTGAAAATATCCGGAATACTCACTGTAAAAGGGGGTACGGGTTGTATAATTGAATATTTCGGAGAGGGAGCACAATCGCTTTCCTGTACAGGGAAAGCTACAATCTGCAACATGGGAGCAGAAACCGGTGCAACTTGCTCACTCTTCAGCTTTGATAATTCAATGACAGAGTATCTCACAGCAACCGGAAGAAGTGATATTGCTGAACTTGCCCGGAAAAACAAAGATCATCTGACTGCTGACCGCGAGGTTTATGCTAATCCTGACAAATTTTTTGACCAGTTTATTGAGATTAATTTATCTGAGCTGGAACCTTATATTAACGGCCCTTTCACACCTGACCTTGCAACTCCTGTTTCACGTATGAAAGAGGAAGCTGCAAAGAACGGATGGCCAGTAGATGTGGAAGTTGGTCTTATCGGGTCGTGTACAAACTCATCTTATGAAGATATTTCACGGGCAGCATCTGTGGTGAAAAATGCAATATCCCTAAATCTGGTTGCCAGATCTGAATTCAAGATTACACCAGGATCTGAACAGATAAGGGCAATTGCTGAACGGGATGGTTTTCTGGATTTATTCAGAAAAATCGGAGGTGAAGTATTTGCAAATGCCTGTGGCCCATGTATAGGACAATGGGCACGCAAAGACGCTGAAAATAAAAAGGTTAATACAATAGTACACTCCTTTAACAGAAACTTTTCAAAGCGGACAGACGGAAACCCCAATACGAATGCATTTGTTGCTTCCCCTGAAATAGTTACGGGTATTGTAATATCCGGTAAGCTTACATTCAATCCGATAACAGATACTTTGATAAACTCTGAAGGAAAAGAGGTGCGGTTAGCTGAACCAGCAGGTGTAAACCTTCCTCCTGATGGTTTTGGCAATATTGAACAGGGTTATCAGAAACCGGTCAAAGGTCAGAAGCAGGAAGAGATAACAATTGCTCCTGATTCTGACAGGTTACAATTACTCTCTCCTTTCAAAGAGTGGGATGGGAATGACTTTTTAAATCTGCCTTTGCTGATAAAAGCCAAAGGGAAATGCACAACTGATCATATTTCGATGGCAGGGTACTGGTTAAAGTACAGGGGACATCTTGGAAATATCTCTGAAAATTACATGATTGGTGCTGTAAATTATTTTAATGACAAGACAAATAGTATTCTGAATCAATTAACCGGGGCATATTCCACAGTACCCGCTACAGCCAGGGAATACCGTGATTCAGAATCGGGTTCAGTCGTGGCAGGGGAGGAAAATTTCGGGGAAGGTTCATCACGTGAACATGCCGCTATGGAGCCAAGGTATCTGGGTGTAAAAGCTGTTCTTGTTAAATCATTTGCAAGAATTCATGAGACAAATCTTAAAAAACAGGGAGTATTAACATTGACCTTCCTGAATAAAGATGATTATAACAAGATCAGGGAGGATGATAAAATTGATATTACCGGATTGGGCAAATTTGCTTCCGGTAGCCGGTTTACTGTAATACTGAATCATTACGATGAGACAAAAGAAAAATTCGATGCAACCCATTCTTATAATGAATCGCAGATTGAATGGTTTAAAGCGGGAAGCGCATTAAATATTATTAGAAAATCAAACAAAAAAAATGATATCTGAAAAAATTAAATTGATTGATGGGAAATTAATTGTGCCTGAGAATCCGGTTATCCCTTTTATTGAAGGCGATGGAACCGGTCCTGATATCTGGAAGGCATCTGTCCGCGTTTTTGATGCAGCTGTCAGCAAAGCTTATAACGGGAAAAGGAAAATTAGCTGGAAAGAAGTTCTTGCAGGGGAAAAAGCTTTTAAGCAAACCGGAAGCTGGATGCCGGAAGAGACTTTGTCGGGCTTCAGAGAATACCTGGTTGGGATCAAAGGTCCGCTAACAACACCTGTCGGAGAAGGAATGCGTTCCTTAAATGTAGCCTTACGCCAGGTACTCGATCTCTACACCTGTTACAGGCCTGTTAGATATTTCAATGGAGTCCCCAGTCCCGTCAGGAATCCTGAAAAAGTAGATATGCATATTTTCAGGGAGAATACCGAAGATATATATGCCGGTATAGAGTTCATGAATGGTAAACCCGAAACGGAAAAGGTGAAAAGATTTCTGATCGACGAAATGGGTGTTAAAGCAATCCGTTTCCCGAACACTTCATCAATAGGAATAAAACCTGTATCTGTCGAAGGAACGGAACGTCTTGTAAGACAGGCGATTAAATTTGCAATTAATAAAAAGTTGCCATCAGTAACAATTGTCCATAAAGGGAATATTATGAAGTTTACAGAGGGCTCCTTCATGAAGTGGGGATATGCCTTGGCTGAACGGGAATTCGGGAAAGATGTTTTTACTTGGTCACAACATAAACAGATTTTAGAAAAGCAGGGTTTGAAGGTCGCAGATGAGATGCTGAAAAATGCAGTGGCTGAAGGCAAGGTAATAATCAAAGATGTAATTGCTGATGCTTTTCTGCAACAGATACTGACACGACCCGCTGAATATTCAGTTATAGCAACATTGAATCTGAACGGAGATTATATCTCAGATGCATTAGCAGCAATTGTTGGTGGTATCGGGATTGCTCCGGGCGCAAATATTAATTTTGAAAGCGGGCATGCAATATTTGAAGCAACGCATGGGACAGCACCAAAATATGCTGATCAGGATAAAGTGAATCCTGGTTCTGTGATCCTTTCAGGAGCATTGATGTTTGATTACATGGGATGGGGAAAGGTTGCTGAAAGTATATATTCAGGTTTGGAACGCACTATACAAAGTAAAAAAGTTACTTACGATTTTCACAGGTTGATGGACAATGCAACCTTATTAAAAACTTCCGAATTTGCTGATGCTATAATCTCGAATATTTAATCTTAGAAATCATAAATTTTTATTTCGTATGGTAGACAATAATTTCTTTTCAAGGTTGGAAAAGTCTGTAAAAGAATCATGTCAGATTGATACAGAATTATTCGAAAAATTTGAGGTGAAACGTGGCCTGAGGAATAAAGACGGTACAGGTGTTTTAGTAGGATTGACAAATATCGGAGATGTCGTAGGGTATAAAAAAGAGGGCGATAAAGTAGTCGCAATACCCGGGAGACTACTATACAGGGGAATAGATATTGTTGATATCACTCAGGGTTTCCAGAAGGAAGACCGTCATGGATTTGACGAAACAGTATACCTTCTGATAACAGGACATTTACCTGATAAAAAAGAGCTGCAGGAATTTTCAGAGCATCTGGCATCATTAAGAGCTCTTCCTGATGATTTTGTTAAAGACATGATATTATCTATGAAAGGCAAAGATGTCCTTAATATTCTTGCAAGGTCGGTATTGGGATTGTATACTCTCGATGAAAATCCCGATAGCATCTCTCTTGATAATATGATTAAACAATCCTTAAACATTATTGCAAAATTTCCGACAATTGTTGCCTACTCGTATCAGGCACTAAGACACCTGTACAAGGGAAAGACTTTGTCAATCCGTCATCCGCAGCCCAACCTGACTCCTGCGGAAAATTTTCTCTATTTAATCAAAGGTGATTGCAAGGGTTTTTCAAAACTTGAAGCTGATCTGCTCGATCTCATGCTTGTGCTCCATGCAGAACATGGAGGTGGTAATAATTCTACCTTTACAATGAGAGTTACCAGTTCCTCTGAAACCGATATTTATTCTTCTGTAACTTCTGCAATCGGATCATTAAAAGGACCTTTGCATGGTGGAGCAAATGTGAGAGTTCTCGAAATGATGGAGGATATGAAAGTTCATGTAAAAGACTGGACTAATGAGGAAGAAGTGAAGGAACATCTCCTGAAGATACTTAATAAAAAAGCAAACGATTTTTCAGGCAAAATTTACGGAATCGGTCATGCTGTTTATACTATTTCTGATCCAAGAGCTGCAATTCTGAAGGCGAAAGCAAGAGAACTGGCAATTGAAAAAGGTCGTCTTGATGAATTTGAACTTTATTCATTGGTCGAAAGACTGACACCCGAAGTGTTCAGAGTGTTTAAAGGAGAAAAGTCAACAAAGGTGGTTTGTATTAATGTTGATTTTTATTCCGGGTTTGTTTATGCATGCCTTGATATTTCAAAGGAGCTTTATACTCCGCTTTTTGCAATTGCAAGAGTGTCAGGATGGTGTACACATCGGATAGAAGAACTTACTTTTTCGGCAAAAAGGATCATAAGACCGGCATTTAAAAATGTCTACGGCGTTCATGAGTATATTCCATTAACAGCGAGGGGATAAAAAAAATGAGTAACAAAGCTACTGATTACGACGTTCTTATTATAGGTGGTGGGGTTGTTGGAACAGCCTTACTCTATACATTAAGTAAATATACTGATATCAGAAAAATTGGCTTGATTGAAAAATATTCCGATTTCGGCCTTGTAAACTCTGCATCTTATAATAACAGCCAGACTCTTCATTTCGGTGATATCGAGACAAACTACACTTTAGATAAAGCTAAAAGTGTAAAGCAGATGGCTGATATGGTGATGAAATATCTTGAAAACGAAAAACTGGCTGGTTCTGACCTTAAGTTATTCAGCAAATATTCCAAGATGGTTCTCGCAGTTGGAAGAAATCAGGTTGAGGAGTTAGGCAAAAGATTTGAATCATTCAGCAAACTTTTCCCACATTTGAGAATGATCAGGAGAGATGAAATTGGAAAAATTGAGCCAAGGGTTGTAGAAGGCAGGAATCCCGATCAGGAAATTCTTGCATTAGTTACAGATGATGGGTATACCGTTGATTTTAAAAGACTTTGTCATTCATTTGTCGACAACGCGCTGAGGACAAATCCTGCTCTGGATATTCATCTTAATACAAAATTAGCAAAGATCACGAAAATTGAAGATCACTATACCGTTTTGACAAACAAGGGTGAGTTCACTTCAACTGTAGTTATTATTGCTGCCGGAGGTCATAGTCTGATGATTGCAAAATCTCTCGGATATGGGAAGAATTTAGCCTTATTATCAATGGCCGGGAGTTTTTATACAGCTCCAAAGGTGCTTAATGGTAAAGTATATACCATACAGGCACCAAAACTACCTTTTGCCGCAATTCATGGGGATCCTGAGGTGCACAGCGACCAGGTAACCAGGTTTGGCCCTACAGCAAAACCTATATTCGAGCTGGAAAGACATAATATGTCAACCTTCTCTGAATACTGGAAAACATTTGGACTTGGATTGCGTCCTATACTTAGTCTGCTTAATATAATATCTGACAGGATACTATTCAGCTACATTTTTAAAAATTTTCTTTATGATTTGCCTGTTATGGGTAAGCGGCTGTTTATCAAAGAAGTAAGAAAAATAGTGCCTTCCCTCAAATTAAACGAACTGCAATACGCCAAAGGGATTGGTGGTACACGTCCGCAGATAGTAAATAATACCACCAGAAAACTTGAAATGGGTGAGGCAAAACTTTCAGGTGAAAAAATCATTTTTAACATAACTCCTTCACCGGGTGCTTCCACATGTTTGGGAAATGCTTATTCAGATACTTCCAGGATCATTGAGTTTCTGGATAATAAGTTTAAATTCAATAAGGAGGCCTTTGAAAAGGATCTGATGTAGAACAGAGAGTTAAAATGATCAGGTTCCTGCATATACTAGTAGAGCCAATCCTGCAAGATATGCAAGGAACATCATGAAGACCAGTGTATTAACAGATTTTGAAGCTCCTTTGAATTCCTTCCAAATAAATACTCCCCAGAGGGCTGCAATGAGCGTGGCCCCCTGACCTAATCCATACGATAGCAAGACATTCCTGCAATTGCCATTGCAGCAACAAGCAATATGTTGGAAGCATTAAAGATGATTCCCCCAAGCATGGCGTTCAGTATATTTCCGGGTTCAGCCTGACCGATGTCTTGAATAAATCCCCGGCCATTTTCTCCATTACTCCCAAGTGTGAAACCAAGAAGGAGGGAAAACAGAAGAATTCCAAATACATAATCCCAGTAAAACAATTTAAAACGCCAGGATTTGCCTGCAAGCTTTTAGGTATTAACCCACGATCCCCAGCAGAGCATTGTTACAATGCAGTAGATAACGGCTAGTGTAATAACTTTGAGGAATAAACATGGTTCTTAAGTTTTGAGTTTGAAGTCAATCTGGTCAATGGTTATAACCTTGACCTTTTTATTAATAATTTATCCATTAAAATAATCATTATTATTTTAAGTTGAAAACGGTAGATAACTATTTACGTTATCATTTTTATCAATTATGAAATTTTTACTCTGAACTACAGACAGAAGAATTAAATAGATTAACTTTAATTATTGTATCCACCTGATATTTCCCTAATAATATATGTTCGACAGATATAAACATATTTATTGCCTGGCCTTCCTCATAGTACTTATTTCCTTAGCACCTCTATATGCTCAGGAAAAAAAGATCAGGTTTCAGTATATAACTTCAGATCAGGGACTTACACATAATATGGTAGATTGTATGCTATTGGATAGCAAGGGTTTTATGTGGTTTGGTACCTGGAACGGGCTAAACAGGTTTGATGGATATAACTTCACTTTTTATAAGCGGGATTCCAGAAATCCCGGATCACTGTCTGGTAACTTTATTTATGATCTTGCCGAAGACAAGGAGGGAAATATTTGGGTAGGCACAGAGAATGGTCTCAATGTTTATCTTTATCAATATGACACATTTATTCATTACAATGTCAACAATCCATCAGTCGCCAGCATAAGTTCCAACAGGATACAGGCAGTTTTCTATGATACAAGAGGTTTTTTATGGGTCGGTACAGATAAAGGTCTTGATAAGTTAACTATCGGTGCAAATGGACAAATATTAGATTTCTACCATTTCTATCAATCAGGCAACACGAGCGGGTTGACTTATAATTCAGTTACTTCAATATTTAAAGATCATAAAGGAAACATGTGGATTGGAACCTCAAATGGTCTGAACATGATTGACGGGAATACCGGCTTGGTTACTCATCTGTATTCTGATCCTTCAGATCCTGGTAGTCTTTCATCGAATGTAATAAATAGTATATTTCAGGACAGAAAAGGCACCATCTGGATTGGCACCACGAATGGTCTGAACCGATTGGATATTGTTTCAGGCAAATTCTCATCCTGGTTCCACAATCCCGCTGATCCCGGGAGCCTCATCCATAATACGGTTATGAGCATCATTGAGGACCTGGAAGGAAATCTGATTGTTGGAACATTGGGAGGTCTTGGAATTTATAATGAACAGAAAGGGAAATTCGACAACTTTACAAGCTTCAGCAATTCGAATTACAGTCTGAATAATGAATTTGTTAATTGTCTTCTCAGTACCAGCGATGGGAATATCTGGATAGGAACAGAAAGAGGAGGAATTAACAAATTTAATATTCATCAAAATAAATTTGAATTCTTTGAAAATGAAATAAATAATCAGAACAGCCTTAGTCATAACAAGGTGAATTCAATCTATGAGGATGATCAGTACATATGGATTGGAACTGCCGGTGGAGGACTTAACCAGTATAAAAAGTCTACCAAACAATTCTTTCATTATCGTTATAATTCCGGTGAAACTTCAAGTCTGGCAAGCGACTTCGTTTCCTCCCTTTTTCGCGACAAGTATGGGAATCTCTGGATAGGGACCTGGGGAGGAGGGCTTCATCTGTTTAATGGGAATAGAACCGGGGAAGGAAAACTTATTCGGTACCAGAATGATCTGTCTGATACGAATACTCTGGTGAATAACTTTGTAGCATGTATTACTGAAGATAGATTTGGAAATCTCTGGATTGGCACTCTTGGGGGAATTGACAGGTACAATCCTGTGAAAAGGAAATTTGAACATTTCGTTGCTGGTTATCAAGGAAAAATCATTGATCGTGTAGGATGCTTGCTTTTTGACCAAAATGACAACCTTTGGATAGGTACTCAGATTGGCTTATACAAGGTACAGTCCGTTCAGTCTGGGATGATTGATTGCAGGAATTCTTCCATTCAATATTTTACCAACGTTCCCTTAAATCCGGAGAGTATCAGTGGTAATTATATCATATCCATGTGTGCTGACAAACATGGGAATATTTGGTTCGGCACCTATGGTAATGGGCTTAATCTGCTTAAAAAGGAATACACGAAAAACAATGAACCCAGATTTATAAACTATACTGAAGCTGATGGCATGTGTAATAACATTGTTTTTGGGATTCTTGAAGACAATTCGGGTAATCTCTGGATAAGTACTGATAATGGTCTGTCACGTTTTAATGTTGAAAATAAAATATTTAAAAATTACTATACAGGGGATGGTTTGCAGAGCAATCAGTTTTATTGGTCGGCAAGCTATAAGGACCCGGATGGTAAGATGTACTTTGGAAGCATGAATGGCCTGAATGCTTTTTATCCAGACAGTCTTCTCGATCATCCACTGCATCAGATGACCGTCATTAATGACTTTAAAATCTTCAATAAATCTGTCAGTGTCGGACAAAAATATTATAACACGGCAATATTAAAAAAATCGATCTTTCATACTGATCATCTGATTTTATCATACAGGATAAAAGAATTCTCTTTTGAATTTACTTCGATGAATTATATACAACCTGAAAAGACACTTTATGCCTATAAAATGCAAGGATTTAATGACAACTGGACCTATGTTGATTCAAAACGCAGGTTTGCCAGTTATACAAACCTGCGGGGGGGTGATTACACTTTCCAGGTAATGTCTAGCCAGGATGGTAAATGGGATTCAGAACCTAAAAAGCTTTATGTTACCATCGTTCCTCCTGTGTGGGATAATTCCTGGTTTAGAATAGTATTTTCATTCCTCATACTTTCAGTCATCATATTATACATAAGGTACCGGACCTATGCACTGAAAAAGCAGAAACAAAAACTTGAAAGTCTGGTTAAAGATAGAACTGCCAAAATTGAAGAACAGAAAATCGAATTACTCGCACAGGCTGAAAACCTGAAAGAATCATATTTTCAGCTTGAAAAACGCCAGGAACTCATCGAGGGACAAAAACAACAGCTGGAGATACAAAACACACAAATCCTGGAAAAGCGTGATAAGCTCATCAATCTGAATAAGAAAGTACAGGAGGTTAATCAGCAGCAACTTAATTTCTTTACTTACATTTCACATGAATTCAGGTCTCCCCTGACATTGATCATCACACCATTGGAACAGATAATCAGGGATAAAAAGGCAGAAACTTTAATAGTTAATAAGCTCCAGCTGGTATACAGGAATGCTCAGCGATTGCTTCACCTGATCAACCAACTCATGGACATACGTAAGGTTGAGACAGGAAAGATCGAACTTAAAACCGGCTGGGGTGATCTTGTCAAGTTTATTCATGGCATCTCCGAATCATTTACCGGGCTGGCCATACAAAGGGAAATCAAATTCGGGGTTTCATCGGCAACCACAATACTGGAACTATATTTCGACAGGGATATTGTAGAGAATATCATATACAACCTGTTGTCGAATGCTTTTAAATATGCTCCTGACCATGGTGAAATAAAACTTGATATTGAACCTGTTACAGAAGATGATGTACCTGAAAATGAGATAGCTGTTATTGATAAGCATAATTATAAGCACCTGGGAATAAAAAGTTATGTAAAAATTTGTGTATCCGACTCGGGCCCGGGCATACCTGTTGATAAGATACGCGACATATTCAGAAGATTCTATCGCCTTCCATCTAATCATAAGGTGCAGGGGAGCGGTATTGGTCTCTATTTGACAAAGGAAATGGTAAAGGCACACAAAGGATTATTATATGTAAGTTCAATTATCGGGAAAGGCTCATCATTTTCGGTTTTCCTTCCCCGAAACAGGGATTACCTTTTACCTGATGAAATTATTTCTGATCAAAGGATCATTCAGGAATCTGAACAAACCAGACCTCAGATACCATTAGCCGAAAATGCAAAATACTCAGAAGTGCTTCATTCTGATGAGGTTTTAGATAGAAAGAACAAATTGCCTTTGCTGCTACTTGTGGATGATAATCCGGAACTGACTGTTTACCTGAAGAGTCATCTCAATCATTCCTATCAGATGCTTACAGCTGAAAACGGAAAAGAGGGATTTGAAAAAGCCAGCGAATATTCACCCGATCTGATCATTTCTGACATCATGATGCCTGAAATGGATGGACTGGAATTTTGCAGTCTGGTGAAAAATGATATCCACACTTCACATATCCCGGTAATTTTACTAACAGCCAGGGCAGAAGTTGAGCATTTTATTGAGGGTTTAGAAACAGGCGCCGATGATTATATTGCAAAACCGTTTAATATTTCCCTGCTGGAAGTGAAGATAAGAAGCCTGATCGAAAACAGGGTGAAATTGCGCAAACTCTATATGTTAAACCTGGTTACCGTACCACGGGAACTTACGACTACCAGACCGGATGAGAGTTTTCTCAGAAAAACATTATATATTATTGAACAAAATGTGGCTGATCGTGAATTCGGTGTTCAAAAGCTGACTGAAGAGTTGGGTGTCAGCCGGAGTCTTCTGCATAAAAAACTAACTGCAATAGTTGGCGTTTCAGCCAACGATTTTATTACCACTGTCCGGTTAAAAAAATCTGCCTTGCTCCTCATGGAGGGTAAGATGAATATATCAGAAATTGCATTCTCTTTGGGTTACAACGATCCAAAATACTTCAGCCGATGCTTTAAAAAGCAATTTGGCAAACCACCAACAGAATATTTAAGCAAGTTAAATTAAGTATTATCTTTTCTGTTAAGGTGATCCAACCTGTTTCTTTAATAATTTCTGTGTTGTACACATTTGTCCACCTAAATTACACTTTTGTCCACCTTATTTCATACCCTGTTTCATAAATTTGGATAATCTTCTTAACTATTATTAACCTAATACTATGAACATGAACAAGTTTTTACGATTTACCGTAACACCACTGATGTTCCTGCTTATCCTCGCCGGAACGGGTTACGGACAGAATCTTACTGTCCAGGGGAAAATTACTGATTCCCGGACAGGTGATGTCCTTGTGGGTGTTAACATTGTGGTTCAAGGTACAATAACAGGAACAATTAGCGATGCAAACGGTAATTATTCCATCAATGTGCCTTCTGCGAAGAGCACCCTTGTTTACTCCTATATTGGTTATACCGTCCTTTCCTTGCCGGTAAATGGCAAGACTACACTCAATGTGTCTCTTAGCGAGGAAGCTAAGGCACTTGACGAGATAGTTGTTATTGGTTATGGAACACAAAAGAAATCTGATCTTACCGGTTCGATTACGGTGGTAAAAACAGAGGAAGTGGCAAAAGCTGCTTCCAACGACGTTACTAAAGCATTGCAGGGAAAGGTTGCCGGACTCAGCATTCAGAGTGGTGGTGAACCTGGAGCTACTCCTCTTGTTAAACTCAGGGGTATTAGCTCCTTTAATAATACCACACCTCTTTATATTATTGACGGTGTAGCTACTCCTGTTAACGACTTCCCAATGAATGATATCGAATCGATACAGGTCCTGAAAGATGCATCTGCTGCTGCTATTTACGGATCGCGTGCTGCTAATGGGGTGATTATCATTACTACCAAACGTGGTGAGAAAGGTACAATGAAAGTTAACTATAACGGTTATGCAGGTGTTCAAAACGTGGCCAAACGTTACGATGTCTGTGAAACTCCGGATTACCAGAAGCTGGTTAACCTTGCCACAACTAATGCTCAACAAACAGATCCCTCGTATAGTGGTTCTATTCTGCCTTTTAACAACCCGGTTGATCCGCTATTCAGTACTACCAATACAAATTGGCAGAAAGAAAGTTTGAAAACCGGTTTTATAACAGATAATAACCTATCATTATCGGGGGGTAACGATAAATCGAATTTTAATACCTCATTTAATTATTTCAACCAAACAGGAACGATGGTTGGAAATGGTCCCAATTATAAGAGATATTCAGTTACTGTTAATTCGGATCATACCTATGGTAAGTTAAAATTTGGCGAAACCATGAGTTATACTTACGTAGATAATCAATTAATGACATTTGTCAAAGATGGTACTGCTGTATCTTTTATGGTAGAAGCTATTCCTACCCTTGGTATTTATGATGCAACCACAGTTGACGGATATGCTGCATCAAACAAAACTTTCGACGGGTCTTATTCTGCTAACGTAATTGGTATGAATAAACTGATAGAAAATAATACCAAACGGTATAAGTTTTTTGGTAATGCTTACGGCGAATATTCTATTTTACCATTCCTGAAATATAAATTGAGTTTAACTTTCGATCGTTCCGATTTCAGGAATAACCAATTCAATCCAATCCATAATCTGGGATGGGCTTACATTAACAGTACAGCAAAAATGAACGATAACCGTAGCGCTGCGTTAACTAGTACTATTGAAAACACCCTTACCTTAGATAAAAAGTTAGGCGATCATACTTTCAATATATTGGTCGGTCAGTCTGCTCTCGATTTTAAAAATAACTATACAAATGCTTATGCCGAAGGATTTAGCCAACCATACTTTAAAGTAATCAGTAATGGTGCCAGCAGATCGGCTACAGGTGGAGAATCAGAGAACCGTTTGGTTTCATATTTCGGCCGTTTGATTTATAATTATCAGGATAAGTATTTGCTGACCGCTTCAATCCGACGTGATGGTTCCACCCGCTTTGCTCCATCTACTCGTTGGGGAAATTTCCCTTCAGTAGCTTTAGGTTGGAAAATCAGTAACGAAAACTTTTTGAAAAACGTTGAGATTATTAACCTTTTAAAATTACGTGCCAGTTGGGGTATACTTGGAAATCAGGAAATCGGCGATTATCAATACACTGCTCAGATAAATCCTTATGCAACATATATCTTAGGTGGTGCACTCGTGCCAGGATCGGCACAAATCAGATACGTTGACCCATCAATAAAATGGGAATCGAAGGAAACAAAAAATATTGGTATTGATGCAGAAATTCTCAACAACAGGTTAAGTTTTTCGGCTGAATACTATACGAGTAAATCATCAGATATGCTTTACCAGGTGATCCTTCCATATTCAACAGGAGTTTATAACTGGTTAGGCCCAGTTGTTAATGCTGCAACCGTTGAAAATAAAGGTTTTGAATTTACTGTAGGATGGAGAGATCAAAAAGGCGATTTTAATTACAGTGTTACCGGAAATATATCAACACTTAAGAATAAAGTGCTTTCACTTGGAAAAGGGGAGCCTCACTTTGGTACTATGAGCAAAACGGATATTGGAACGACGGTAGGTGAATTGTATGGTTATGTAATTGAGGGTATTTTACAGAGTCAAAGCGAAATAGATGCATTAAATGCCAATGCAGTTGCAAAAAATGGTGCAAATTCAGTTTATCAGAGCCTTTATACTTCACCAGGCGATTATAAATTTAAAGATTTGGATGGAAACGGCCTCATTAATGACAAGGACCGTGACTATTTGGGTAAATCAATCCCTAGTTTGTATTTTGGGCTTAATATTACAGTTTCATACAAATTCCTGGATTTTTCGCTGGCTGGTAATGGCGTATCCGGTAATAAGATTTTTAATGCAATTGCAGCTTCTTTGGAATATGGCGGAGGTGCAGATCAGTATTCAAAAAGGATGTTAAATTGCTGGACACCAACAAACACCAACACCAATGTACCCAGGGTTGTAATGAGAGATCCGAATGGAAACTCAAGGGCCTCATCCCGCTGGTTGGAAAATGGTGCTTACTTTAAGTTTACCAACATTGAATTGGGAGCTACTCTACCTTCACCAATACTGAACAGAGCTAAAATCAGCTCTCTGAGAATATATGTTCAGGCTCAAAACGTGTATACTTTTACGAAATACACAGGATTTGACCCTGATTTTGGAAGTGATGGACTTTGGGACAGGGCTATTGACCATGGATCGTACCCCAATAAGGCTTTTACCGATTTTTCAGGTGGTTTACCTAATCCAAGGACTTTCCTTGTTGGTATTCAGTTAGGTTTTTAAATTGTTTAATCTCAAAAACATTATAAAAATGAAAGCAATAAAAATCACAATACTTTTCCTTGCGATAGCACTTTTCTTTGCAGGTTGTAAAAAAGATTACCTTGAACTAACTAATCCCGACCTCCAAACCACCAGTACCTTTTGGCAAACTGAAGGTCAGGCAATATTGGGTGTTAACGGAGTATATCATGCATTAGGATACGATGGTACTTTCCTTCGTTTTGCCCCTGCTTGTTTAGACAGTCGCGATGATATTACCTGGTCGCCAAGTCCATGGGATGCCTTTTCCGCTGTAGCTCAGTTCAACCTGTATGCTACCAATTATATGCCCGAAGCAATGTATGTTGGATTTTATGATATAATTAAAAGGGCTAACTCTGCAATCGCAAATCTGCCGAAAATAACCTATACTACTCAGGGAATGGAGGATCGTTTAATGGGTGAAGCTTTATTTTTAAGAGGTTTAGCCTATGAATATGCGGTTCTCTTTTGGAAAAACATTCCATTAGTTATGACCCCGCCTGCAAACAGTAATGAATTTTATAATTCTCAGGCTGATCCTTCCGACGTTTGGAAACAGATTATTGCGGATCTTACCAAAGCAGCAAGTTTATTACCAGCTTCTTACGATGCTGCAAATAAGGGCAGGGCAACCCAGGGTGCTGCGTTAGGTTATCTTGCAAAAGCTTACCTGTTTACAAAAGATTATCCGAAAGCTGCCGAAACTTTTAAGCAGGTAATTGATTTAGGAATATATGGGCTGATGACTAATTATGAAGATAATTTTACAGAAGCTGCAGAAAATAATAAGGAATCCATTTTCGAAATTCAGTTTCAACGGATGAATCAACCTAATTTGTGTTGGGTTGGAGATCCGGTAGTAGATAATGATCATACTACTGCAAGGGCTATTACCTATGCTCCATCGCCATTTGGCTGGGGCGATATGGCTATCCGTCCATGGCTTTTTACCGAGTACACTCAGGAAAAAACAATAGCAGGCAAATTCGACCCACGTTTATATGCTACGATTACGTTTGACTATCCTGGTAGTACACTCTATGGCAAAACATTCCGTCAGGCCTGGCCTTACACCGGTGCAGATACCTTGAAATGGAAAACTATGTTTTTTTGCCGTAAATATGAAAATGTAAATTCCGGCAGGAGTGACGAATTCGACTGGCGGTCGGGTATCAATGAACGATTGATGCGCTATGCTGATATTTTGTTAATGTATGCCGAATGTCAATTGGAATTGAACCAGATTCCAACAGCTGCCAAATACATTCAAATGGTACGTACACGGGCTAATCTTCCGGATCGTGAAGCTGAATTTGCCGGTTTTACTAAAGCTCAATTATTTGATGAGCTTATACACCAACGCATACTTGAGTTGAGTCTTGAAGGTCACCGTTTCGACGATATCGTTCGTTGGGGTTGGATAACTGATCCTACAAAACTTGCTTTACTCAAGTCGCACGATATTGAATGGAACGCTTACCTTCCCGGAAAAGAAATTATGCCGATTCCTCAAATCGAAATGAACAATAATAAAAAAGCTGTTCAAAATCCAAGTTACTAAAGAGTGCTTGTTATTATAGGTTAGTAATTGTTAATTTGGGATCCGCTGTTGGATCGCTCTGTGAATAATGTCAACTATTGATCCAACAGCGGTTTTTTCTGTCCTTCTATCGGCAGATTATGTTTAATCAAAGAATGGAAACCGGTGAAGAGTGGTAAATGTTATATTAATATGTTCCGATTATTTTGGTTTGTGGGGATGGTTGCCATGATGCAGTGCAAGAAGGATAAACCTTCACCGGATATACCACTCCCGGATCCTTATAACCCCTTCATCGCTGATGACTACAGTAGTATTGCTGATCAGAGCAATTCTTCCTTATGGGGATCTTTCAACCTCCATGATCCCACCATAATCAAACATGGGGGATATTACTACATTTTTTCAACCGATGTTGCCTATGGTCCCAATGGTAAATGCGGTATAATGTACCGCAAGTCAAAGGATCTGGTTCATTGGACTTTCCTGGGCTGGGTGTTCAACAGTATACCACCTATACCCCTTGCTTTCATGCAGGCAAACCAGACAGGATACCAGCAGCTCTCCCTCTGGGCTCCATTTATCATCAAGGTTAACGATACTTTCCGTTTGTACTACTCAGTCCCGGGGAACAATGGATTGAAGCTTGCATGCATTGCCCTTGCAACAGGCAGCTCACCTGAAGGACCGTGGACTGATCAGGGCATAGTCATCACCTGTTTACCTGCAGATAACTACAATGCGATCGACCCTTCTGTTATAGTTGATCATCAAAATGGAAAGCACTGGATGACCTATGGCTCATACTCTGCGGGAATATTCATCGTGGAACTCGATCCTCTGACAGGTAAAATCCTGCTTGATGGAGATAAAGGGAAACTTCTAGCCCGTAGAACCAATTACAATGATGCTATTGAGGGCAGCGAAATCCTGTTTAATCCTGAACTTGACCGGTATTACCTGTTCGTTTCGTACGACTGGCTGGAGGATAACTACAATGTGAGGGTTGGACGGGCAGATAAACCCGAAGGTGCTTATTACGATATAAATGGGAATGATATGGCTGCCCCAGGCGACAACATCCCAATGATCACAGCACGATATAAATTCAATTACCACTCGGGGTGGCAGGGCTTTGGACATTGCGGACTCCTCAGGGATAGCACCAGTTATTATTATGTAAGCCAGGCCAGGCTGGGATCGAATAAATACTTTATGGACCTGCATATTCATCGAATGGTCTGGTCTTCCAACGGATGGCCTACCATTTCACCGGAGAGATATGTAAATGTGCCACAAACAACCATCACATCAACAAATCTTGTCGGAAAATGGGAACATATTGACCTGGTCAATACAACCTCTTTCAATGAATCCATCACCATTGATCTGACTGCTAATGGCTCAATAAGCGGTATTCCCAATTCGGACTGGCAGTTCCACGATGGAACCCTCACCCTTAGCTTTAATAATGGAGCTAAAACATACTACTGCAAGGTATTCAACGAGTGGGATTGGGAGCTTAGACAACGGACACTTGCATATTCAGGCATAACCCATGAAGGAATATCGGGATGGGGGAAAAAAGTGAATTGATACCTGACATGAATTAAGTTTAAATATTTTTTTTAAGTACCATATAATAAATTCTAAAAATGATTTCTAATAGACAAATACTGAAAACCTTTAGAATAAGGAAAATCAGAGAAATTACTTTGCTCATGCTGATGATCTTACCTTTGCCATCATTTTCACAGGTTGAAAAAATCATGGTGCATGATCCAGTGATGATCAAGCAGGGAGATACATTTTACCTCTTTTGCACCGGAATGGGAATAACCATGTGGTCTTCCGGGGATATGGTGAATTGGAAAAAAGAGAAACAGGTTTTTGAAAAGGCTCCAGCCTGGGCAGTCGAAGCAATTCCAGGTTATTCCGGACACACCTGGGCACCTGACATCTCATTCCATAATGGAGAATACTATCTGTATTATTCTGTCTCTGCATTCGGTAAGAATACTTCCTGTATTGGAGTTGCAACAAATAAGACTCTCAATCCAAATGATCCTATGTATCAGTGGATTGACCATGGCAAGGTTGTCCAATCGGTGCCGGGTAGAGACATGTGGAACGCCATCGATCCTAATCTTATGCTAGATAACTCAGGAACACCCTGGCTGGTGTTCGGGTCATTCTGGGAGGGAATTAAGCTGGGGAAACTGAATCCTGAAATGACAGCACCGGCAGAGCCGCAGGAATGGCACACTGTTGCTGCTCGTCCGCGAGATTATTATACCGACGAAAAAAATGCCGGTGAAGGCTCTATTGAAGCTCCATTCCTTTTTAAAAAAGACAAGTATTATTACCTGTTCGTTTCATTTGATTTCTGTTGCAGGGGATTGGAAAGCAACTACAAAGTTGTGGTTGGAAGATCAGAGAATATCATAGGCCCTTATATCGACAAAAACGGTTTTAAAATGATCTATGGCGGAGGAACACCAGTATTGACCGGAAATAAAGACTGGCCAGGTGTAGGTCACAATGCTGCATATACATTTGACAGTCAGGATTATATCATCTACCACGGTTATGATGCCAGGGATCAGGGTAAACCAAAACTTTTAATTGACAAGTTGAACTGGGATGCTGATGGATGGCCATTCGTAGTTAATAAATAAAGAAATCTATTACCAATAACTAAATATTACTAAGATGAACTTTAAATTTTTTAAAATCCGGATAGTATTGATTTTACTGACGACCTTCCTGACAGTTACCTTGTATTCGCAAAATGCAAGGATAAAGATCGATATTGAACGCAAAATTGGGCAGGTCGATAATAACCTCTATGGGAATTTCGTCGAGCATCTGGGGCGGTGCGTTTACGATGGAATTTATGAACCAGGTTCGCCACTTTCTGATGAACAGGGATTCAGGAAAGATGTGCTCGAGGCTGTCAAGGGGTTGAAGGTATCTCACATCAGGTATCCGGGCGGTAATTTTGTTTCCAACTATCATTGGCTGGATGGTGTAGGTCCTAAGGATGAGAGAATTCCCAGGATGGAACTCGCATGGGCAAGACTTGAACCCAATACCTTTGGTACTAATGAGTTTATTCAGTTCTGCCGAAAGGTGGGTACTGAACCGTATCTATCGGTGAATATGGGCACAGGAACAATTGAAGAAGCACAGCGCTGGGTGGAATATTGCAACGTAAAGGAAGGGTCCTATTATGCAGAACTACGTAAAAAGCATGGATTCCAGAACCCCTATAATATTAAATACTGGAGCCTGGGGAATGAAATGGATGGTTTCTGGCAAATGGGGCATCTCAGTGCGGAGGATTACAGCAAGAAGGCACGTGAGGCAGCCAAGCTTATGAAACTTACTTCACCGGATATTAAGCTGGTTGCGGCCGGGTCATCAAATTACCGACCCAACGCCGATCCTGATGAATGGAACACTACTATTCTGCATGAATTGCGTGATGTTGTAGACTATATAGCCCTTCATATTTATGTTGGTAATCCCGATAATAACTACTACAACTTCCTATCCACACCGCTTGTTTGTGAACAACGCACAAAACTGGTAAGGGGAATGATCAATGAGGAAATGTCAAAAGCAAACCGTGGTACACGTGAACCTATCTATATTGCCTGGGATGAGTATAATGTATGGTACCGTGCCCGTACAGATGAATCCATGAAAGGAACCAGAGCCCTTGAAGAACCCTATAACCTGGAGGATGCTCTGGTCATTGCCGGTTTCCTGAACGTATTTGTGCGCAACGCTGATATAGTAAAAATGGCCAATATGGCCCAGCTGGTCAATGTGATCGCCCCAATCTGGGCAGAAAAGCAAGGTATATATAAGCAAACTATATATTATCCTCTGTCCTTATTTGCAAACAATGTGAAAGGTTCAGCGCTCGATGTATTTGTCGATTGTGAGACCTACAATACTGAAGAATTCTTAATCGGACTTGGCGAAAGCAAAACAAGACAAACCAATGTACCCTATCTTGATGTATCAGCCACCTGCAACAATGGAGAGGTGGTTTTGTGCGTGGTGAACAGGAATAAGGATAAAGCGATTACAACCGATATTCTGTCGCAGACCGGTGAATTTACAGGAACATTCAAGGTATTCGAGGTCAATGGTCCGGACGTGAAGGCTATGAACAATTTCGATAATGAGACCGTGAAAACAGTAGTAAAGCCTGATATAAATGCCAGGGGAAGTAAAATAACCTATTCATTCCCTGCCCATTCATTTACCATGATAAAGGGACAGATAAAATAATATCTCTCATTTCCTGATTTTCATTTTTCAAAAGAAAAATTATAGGATTCATTTTTCTTTGATGCTGTCTTGAAAATTGTTGCTGAGGTAATGTAGACCCTTGTTCCTGAAGATTCAGGTCGTTTTTCACCTTTTACAGCAAGTCTGACTTTATGATTACCTGATGGCAGATTCAGAACATGCCAGATGCTTACGGTATGTTGCTGATTTGCATAATTATAGTAAGTATCAATGCTTCGATGAAGATTTTCATCAATGTAAATATCGGCCTTTCCTCCATCTTTATACCAGTTGCCTTCAATTGAAATCCCGGTTCCTGAGAATTCTATTATCATTTCGTCGCCGGTTTTTTCAGCATACATCGACTGTCTGTTGGCCCTTTTATCCGTTTCTGAAGTTATTTCGAAAGGTTTCCAGTTGCCTTTAAATAACCATCCTGTTTTGTCAAAAACCGACATTTTCCTGTCAAATACAATATTCGGAAAAGAGACCTCGGCTGCTGGAGCTACAGGCAACTGGGTTTTTATCAAAATCTTGTTTTTACGTACCTTTCCACCATCTCTTAGGATCAGGTCAAGAGCATACTTGTTCGTACCGGATACTGCAGAATTAAATGAGTATGTTGTGTTTATAAAGATTGAGTCACCGATAGCTTTAACTCCTTTCTGCATATCAGAAGGTAAACCGCTGAATCCTTTGATCACACCGAGAACTGCCATCGCATTAGAAGGATTACAATCAGAATCCTGACCGCAACGGGTAGTGATTTCAAGAGTTTTCAGAGGATCCCCTTCCCCATATAATAGCCCCATAACTATATAGGCCCCATTCAGTTTTGCATCAATATTAAATGTGGAACCCGCGCCACAAATATCTACATCTCCCCATTTTGATTCTAGCTCTTTCCATGCAACCTGCCAGTTAGTAGGATATTTCTGATGGAGTATAATTACATCTTTTATGATCCTGAAGTAGTCGCTTTCCTCAGGAATAGAGCTTAATGCCTTTTCAATTATCTTAAGAATATCCGGCTCAAAAAATGCCTCGGAGTAGAGAGCTCCTACAAAAATACCACCATATACTCCATCACCATAGTTCATGATATGGCCTATTTTTTGTGCTATTGCTGCGCCGGTGTTAGGCATTCCCGGACACATAAATCCAATATAGTCAGCTTCTATCTGAAAATCAATATCATCTGCATGAAGATTATATTCAGGACTTCCCGATGCCGGAACAAAAATGCTGTCATAATAATTCTTTCTTGCCTGCATATTTGCATGCCATAGCGGATATCCGGCTTTTGCGAACATCTCCTGAAATTTTTTCGCCGGCGCATCAAGACCGTATTTATCCATTGACATTAAGAAAGTTAGTTGAACATAGATATCGTCCTGCCACATACTCCCCTTAATATCAGACGGTTTCCATTTAATTGAGTCTTCAAAGATTTTATTTTGAGCTCTGAATTCAGTGGGAGCACCGTAAGTTACACCTATCATCTTGCCGGCCCAGCCTCCGGCAATTTTGTCTTTCAAAACCTCCGGTTTTATTGTCCTGAAACCATTTGTCGAGTTTTTGCAGGAAACCACAACAAGAATTGAGGTGGCAATAAACAGGTTGAAAATAGCCTTTTTCATTTGTCTTTCTTTTGTACAGGCTGGTGCATCATTCTTGCCTCAATAAATTCGCTGATCTGAGGTACGGGCATCTTCTGTTTTACATAAAATTGTTTCCCATCTGGGTTATTATCCCAGGTGTTACTTCCGTCTGCATTTACTATAATTTTCCCTCTGACAGTGTCAAAGAAACCATCCGTTCCGTATACTCCGATAAGTACTGCTGTTTCGTCCCAGCTCATTCTCCCATATTTGTCCTCTTCTGAAAGAGGAATACTTATTCTGAACACATCTTTTACAGGGCTGTTTTTTATTTCGGATTTTATTAGTTTCAATCCGGTGCGTATTTCCCACCCAATCTCGAACCCGGTGAAAATTATCTCCCCCGGCCAGTTTTCATATACATATTTTGAAGCGGTGGAATCCATGTAGATATTGAACTCCTTTCCTTCCGGAAATTTTCCAGCCATTGAAACTAACCTTTTGACTTTCCTGTCTACCAGTTCTTTTCCTGTGAGAGAAGAGATAATATCGGGTCCTGACTTAAGAAGATTGCTCAGGTTAGTCAAAAAGCCGAGCGTAACAATTGTTACACTTTTATCGGGTTGATTATTGAGCGTTTTACGGTAAACTTCAACGGCATTGGTGACCATTGATGTTGATTTTATTGAGTGAGGGTATTTAGCTACAATTGAATCTGCCCAGTGTTGCGAGGATCCGAGATTAACGCCCTCTGTTTTTGGAGCTCCGACTGGCAGATCACTTCTGCCGAAATAGGTGTTTATTACATCTATTGATGGAGCAACCAGTTCATGCTTATTGGATGAAACCGTGGCAAGAATTTCTGCTTTACCGCTATCAGCCATTGCATGAAGAAAAGCAAGTGCACCAACATCGTCATAATCGGGGCCAAGATCGGTGTCAAAAATGATTTTGACAACTTTATCACTTTTTACCCTTGATTGATTTGAGCAATTCCAGGATGTCAGAAGGATTACCATTAATAATAAAGAGACTTGTTTCATGAGATATTAACTATTTAATTTCATTTCTATACGGTGCCGAAGCCTGCGCTCCCATACGGGTTACCGAAATTGAGGCTGCAAGATTTGCAAAGACAACTGCATCTTTCATTCCTTTACCTTCTGAGATGGCAACTGCCAGAGCTCCGTTAAAGATATCGCCTGCAGCAGTTGTGTCGACAGGAATAACCTTTACTCCGGGTACTATGCCTGTAAAATCCTCTGATTTAACAAAGGCTCCTGCCTCACCCAAAGTTATAATTACATTTTTAACACCTCTTTGCTGAATTAATGCGGCTGCATGTTCTGCTGAAGTGATATCTGTTATAGTTACTCCTGTAATTGTCTCTGTTTCAATCTCATTAGGGGTTATCAGCCAGGTATGTTTAAGAAGGGTATCTGATAATTTGCAGGCAGGAGCCGGATTAAGGATCACCTTTATATTGAGATCTGATGCTGTAACTGCAGAAAATTCAACAGTACTGATAGGTATTTCAAGCTGAAGAAGGAGAATCTCAAATTTAACTGTTTCGAAGATCGATAGCGGAATATCTTCCTGAACCAGATTGCCATTTGACCCGGGTGCAACAACGATGCTGTTTTCACCGGCTGAATCAACAATAATCAGTGCAACACCCGAAGGAAGTTCACCGTCTTTAACAACATGCTGAGTGTCAATGCCTTCTCTCATCAGTAAACCAACAGCCTGATTTCCAAATAAGTCATTTCCCCTTTTTGTTATAAAAGTTACCTTTCCGCCCAGTCGCTCTGCGGCTACTGCCTGATTGGCCCCTTTGCCACCCGGGTTCATAAGGAAAGTTCCACCCAGAATTGTCTCTCCAGGAGCAGGGAGTTTTTTTGTCTTTATAACCATATCAGTATTTGAACTCCCGATAACCAGTATTCTGCTCATTTAATTTCAGTTGATTTATCTTCATGATCCTGAAATCTAAGATAGAATTTTCTTTTGAAAATGTTGTGATGGATACCCAATTTCAGGCATTTCATTTATGATGGAAGCGAAGATCACAGTGTTCGGAGAGAAAACGCTACTTCGGTAAAATAGTTTCTCTGAATTATTTCGGTTTTATTGTGGATTCTTCCAGAATTTTCAGTTCGACTTTTCTGAAATCAATATTTGTTCCTTCAGCCTGAAGTGCGATATTACCATCTTCAAGAACAGTACCTGTTGGAACCGGATAATTTTCTGGCAATAAGTAGCCTCCGATCTGCGGATGCGAAACTGTCAGTACTGTATCTCTGTCAATTACCATGGAAATAGTTTTTCCTCTATGAACAATAATATCAAGATTTACCCATTCATTATCATAAAAATATTTTGAGGTTGAACTTATGCAATGCTCATTTGTGAAAGATTCTTTATAATAAACAGTGGTGCCCGGGGTACATATATTTGCAGTCTTTTGTTTTACAGAGTCAGTACTTCCCAACAGTTGAATTTCAATCGAGACTGGCCAGTTTTGCTCTATATCCATGCTTTCGGGTGACTGCGAGTGGATCATCACTCCACTGTTGCGATAGCAATAAGCCGGAGCATCAGATAATAACTCCCCATGAAACCTGTATTCTAAATGGAGTATGTAGGAAGAGAGTTTTTCTTTATAAAACAAATGGCCAAACCTTCCATTGAAACGTTTGTATTTGCTATAATCAACTTTCAAAATTCCGTCTTCAACACGAAAAAGGTCAAGTGGATTTTCGCCAGCCTTATAACCGGTAACTTTTGGGATCCAGCCATCGAGATTTTTACCATTGAAGATTGAAATCCATTTCCCGTCATCCTGTCCCTGAACAATATTTTTTTTCACCGATCCTGTTTGACCGTTTGTGTTATATGAAAACAGCAAGCAGAATACTGCACAGGTTAAAATTGCTATCTTTAGTTTCATGATTATCTTTTTAATATTTTGTATTAATTAATCAGGGCAGCCAATGCAGCACCTACCAGACTCGATTGCTTTACTTCTTTGAATTCAACATACCGTTCTCTTTCACCTGTAAGGTACTCTCTGAAGTATCTGTCAATCTGAGTTCTGAAATTATGCAATTTATAATAAATAGATCCTTCAACTGTTACTAAAATAGGTCGTCCCGGTGTTCTGCCTTTGTTTGTTCTAAGAACAACCGCAGCTAAATTTGCAGCTACAAGAATTGCAGCGCGATTCAAGAGACAATCTACAATTTCGAGACATCTTTCAACATCAGTTTTCTCCTTAAAGATTAAAGATAGCGGCCCTTTGCCGGATTGTGGAGAGGCTAGGAATAAATTTACATCTTCAGATGATAATTCACTTAATGAAAGTATGCCGGAAACTGCACTTGCTGTAAATACACCTTCTTTTGCTGCTGTTTGGAAGGTTAAAAGACAGAGATTTCCAAAGTATCCCCCGGAGATCATTTTTTCAAATGTGTGACTTCCCGGATTCGTTGTCGTGTTGTCGAAGAGAATGTCAATATCTGTACGTGGAGCCTTTGAGAAATTGCCTGATTCTATATTTATGATCTGGCTTTTTGCAGAGTCAAGACTTTTGTTCTTTTTGATATTGCTGTTATTTTCGATATAACAAGTGTTTGTGCCGGTTCCCAGAATATAACCAATGAAAGAGTCGTAGTCGTGCCCGACAGAGGCCGACTTGCCTGCAAGAAGAGTAGCAACCGTATCATTTAAAATAACGATCTGCTTTTCAGGCATACCAAGCGCTTCAAGAAGATTCTGTCCGATAAGCTGACCAACAACACCAGGCGCTTGAACCTCTTTGCTGAAATGAATAAGTTTACCGTCCTTGCTAGGTAAAATTTCAGTAGGATATGAAAAACAAAATCCTATTCTGTCTGATTCTCTTGCCAGCGTCTTAACATATCCAGCAACAGTTTCAAAGAATTCGTCCTTTGATATTTCACTCTCAAGACCAGGCATTTTTGCATTCATTATATTGGTCATTTCGAGTTTCCCCTGCGGGTTAAATTTTACCAGGGCTGCTCTGAAATTAGTTCCTCCCGCATCAATAGCAACTACGGGCACACCTGTAAAAAATTGATTATCAGCCTCAATGTAGGTAGGGATCATACGGAGTGAACTTTCTCTTCCCTCCAACCCTTTAAACATCTCCGCTGTAAACAGATCAACAATATCTTGAATATTAATATCAACAGCCCTCATTCTATGTTCTTCCAGGAAGATCTTGCAGTTTTTCATGTGGTTTTTTTATCGGATTTCTGGTATCAAATATAAATATATACCATAAACATTTAAGTTTATTTCCTAATATTGTATGAATTTTTCGCAAAAATGTATTCCAGTTTCAGGAATTAGGTCTGAAAAATAATTAATATTAAAATAATGACAATTGTAAGAGATCTTGCAAAAATGATCGACCATTCGATCCTTCAACCCACACATACCGATGAAGATCTGCTAAAACAATGTGAGGTGGCACAGAAATTCGATGTAGCTTCAGTTTGTGTAAAACCATATGCAGTAAAAAAGGCTGTTGAAAAACTCAAGGGAAGTTCTGTCGTGGTTGGGTGTGTCATAGGGTTTCCTCACGGGAACAGCTCCACTAAAGTTAAAGTGTTTGAAGTGGAACAAGCATGTCTGGATGGTGCTAAAGAAATAGATATGGTAATTAATATTGGCAAAGCTCTTGGCGGAGACTGGGAATATGTGGAGAATGAAATAAAAGCCGTAACAGATATCTGCCACAGGAACAGTGCCATTGTTAAGGTAATTTTTGAAACAGACTATGTTACTAAAACTGAGGATAAGATCCATCTTTGCGAAATTTGCACAAGTGTTGGTTCTGATTTTGTTAAAACATCCACAGGATATGGTTTTGTAAAACAAACTAATGGTGATTTTAATTATAAGGGGGCCACACTCGGAGATGTCCTATTGATGAGAAAGTATTCAGGACCCGGGGTTCAGGTTAAATGTGCCGGAGGTGTGCGGACCCTCGATGATCTGTTAAAAATGCGAGAGGCAGGAGCAACCCGCTCAGGAGCCACAGCAACAGAGGCAATTTTAACCGAAGCGAAGAATCGTTTTGGGGGAAAATAGCAAAAAATCCTTTGTGAACCTTAGTGTAACTTTTGTGTGCTTTAGGGGTAAAATAGAATTCATTTTAACCGCTAAGGAGAAACCTGAAAATTAAAACCTTTTGGATTGGGAAAAACAATTTAGACTCCAAATATGAAAAGACACATCTTATCCTCAATTTTTATCTTAATTCTTATATGTCTCTCATTATCGGCTCAGAATCAGGATATTACTCTGAGCCAAACAAATAAATCAGGTATCTACAATAAAGGGCAGATAATCAAAGTAACTGCTTTTACCGGAAACCAGAAAGGGGACACTCTTCAAATTACCGTTCTTAAAAATAATAAACTGCTTGAAAAAAAAGCTTTTATAATAGACAAAGATAGTCTAGAGGTTTATGAAGGTTTATGTGAAGACCCTTGTTCAATTATCGTTGAAAGCAGTACTAAAAAGGGAAATGCAAGTTTAGGTATGTTAGTTGATCCTGAAAAATTACAGCCCGGTGCGAAAATCCCGGAGGATTTTGATATCTATTGGGATAAACTGAAAAAGAGTTTAATTGCATTGCCGATGGATGCAAAGACAAGTGCTATTAAGGATAGTGAGTCCGAAAAAGGATTCAGCTGTGTTGATATAGAGATTAACTGTCTTGGACCAAAACCTGCCCGGGGATATTTTGCGAAACCTGAAAATGCATTTCCGAAATCTCTTCCTATAGTATTAATTGTTCATGCAGCAGGTGTTAAAGGCTCGTGGTGCCGTTCGGAGCCTAAGAATGCACTGAATTATGCAAAAATGGGAAGCCTCTGTTTTGATCTGAATGCTCATGGAATGCTGAATGGTCAGCCGGATAGCTATTATTCGGATCTTGAAAACGGTGAACTTAAAAACTATTGGTTGCAGGGATTAACAAGTAAGGATGATCTGTATTTCAGAGGTATGTACTTACGGCTGTTACGTACTATTGATTTTTTAACTAAGCAGCCTGAATGGGACGGGAAAAGGATTCTGGTAATAGGCGAGAGTCAGGGTGGGGGGCAGGCACTGGTTGCTGCTGGTCTGGATCATAGGGTTAGTGCTGTAGTTGCCATAGTCCCTGCAATGTGCGACTGGATCGCTCCTCTGTCAGGAAGAATGGGCGGATGGCCACAACCTTTTGAGACAGATGCTTCACGGAAAGAAATGTTGAAAACACTTCCATATTTTGATGCCGCAAATATACTTAAGGATTCAAAAGCAATTATTTATACAGAGATTGGATTGATTGATATGACTTGCCCTTCAACTTCTGTTTATGCTGCTGTCAACCAGGCAAATGGGCAAAAAATAATTTATACAGTTCCATACAGGCCTCATCACCAACCGGAAGGGGCTCTGGCTAAAACATGGCAAGAGACTGTATATAAGTCCAGGGAGTTATTTATTAAAAATTACCTGAAGTAACCAAATGTGTTATGGTATTCATTCGTTTGTTTCTCGAGACATCGTTGGGGCGTGATCGGGTCTCAAGGGTTCTTTTTCCTGTTATCCTAGTTTTAGGATTAGAGAAAATTTAAACCAACTTTGCCTCCTTACTTTTTATAGCAACTATCGTCAATATTGCAGAAACGAAGAGGGAACCTGCCATAAAAACATAAGAGGCACCAAATCCTCCAGTAGTGCCATTTAAATAGCCCACAATGTAAGCACCAGCAAACGATCCTAAAGCACCCAGACTATTGATCATTGCGATAGCCCCTGCCAATACGTTTTGTGGTAAAAGATCAGTAATAACTGCGAAGAATGGTCCATATGGTGCGTACATTGCTCCGCCTGCAATAACAAGCAAAATATATGATAGCCAGAAGTGGCTTGTACCAATTAAGTACGAACCATAAAAGGCTAATGAGCCGATTAACAGAAAAGGCCAGATAAATGATTTTCTCTTTAACGTTTTATCAGAGAAATAAGATGCAGTTAGCATACCAATAATAGCTAAAAAATAGGGAACAGATGCTAACCACCCGGTTTTTACTATATCCGATTCAGGAGCGGCATTAATGATAGAAGGTAACCACATTACAAATCCATACACACCTATACACCATAAAGCATATTGCAGACAGAGTAAAATAACGATCCTGGACCTCAAAGCTATGATGTAGTTTTTGACCGGCTTAATGGATTGTTGCTCTATATCTAATTGTGTCTGCAAATCATACTTTTCATCGACTGTTAACCATTTGGCATCACCTGGTTTGTCTACCACCAGCCGCCACCACAAAAATGCCCAGATAATAGCTGGTAAACCTTCAAGTATGAACATCCAGCGCCAGCCAACAGAATCTATTAAATAACCAGATAAAATAGACATCCATAATATTGTAGCAGGATTGCCAAGAATCAGAAAAGTATTAGCCCTCGAACGTTCAGATTTTGTAAACCATCTGCTTAAAAAAACTAACATTGACGGCATAACAGCACTCTCGACAACACCAAGCATAAATCTTATACCAATCAATGCATTTACATTACGTATCATACCAGTTGCCATGGCAAGAGCTCCCCAAAGAATTAAAGACCAGAATATTAATTTCTTAGCGCTTTTTTTGGCAGCATAAAGAGCACCTGGAATCTGAAAGAAGAAATATCCAAGAAAGAAAAGCGATCCTAATAATGAAGACATTGCTGCAGTAATATTCAGATCTTTGGCCATTCCTCCTGCTGCTGCAAATCCGAAATTCGCACGATCGAGATAAGCAAGACTATAGGTAAAAAAGGCAACAGGTATCAATCGATACCATCGTTTCATTGAAAGCACTTTTATCATTGTTTGACTTCTATAAATACATGTAGTTATAAAACCTTCTTACATCCTTTAACTCCAGAGTCTGTCGTGTGACCGTTTCTCATCCCATTCCGGTGTGGGTTCAAAATATCCTTTGGCTTTTGGATTAAGATGTTTCTTTACTTCCTCTTCATTAAGTTCAATTCCTAATCCTGGTGAGTCAAGAGGAACATTAGCAAATCCTTTGTTTATCATGGGTTGACTCCCGGTCATTTTGACCAGGTTTCCCCACCATGGCACATCAACTGAGTGGTGTTCGAGTGCAAGAAAATTCTGTGTAGCTGCTGCACAATGTACGTTAGCCATGAAACAGACAGGAGAACCTGCCATGTGCATTGCCATAGCAACAGCACAATCTTCAGCATAGTCACCAATCCTCTTGGTTTCCAGCAATCCACCTGAAGTTCCGAGGTCAGGTTGAATAATATCCACTGCACGTGCGTCGAGCAGAGGCTTGAATCCACCCTTTAGCATATAAATATCTTCACCGGTACAGACAGGTGTTTCTATTGCGTCTGATAACATTTTGTTCTGATCGGTATAAAACCAGGGTACCATATCTTCAACCCAGGCCAGTCTGTATTTTTCCATAGCCCTTCCAAAACGGATCGCATTATTTACATCGAAATGTCCGAAATGATCAGCGCACAGAGGCATCTCGTAACCAACTGCATTTCTCACATCCTCAACATATTCAGCCAGTCCGGCCAATCCTTTATCAGTGATCTGCACCTGGGTAAAAGGATGTAAGGTACTTCCATAACCCATATAATCTTTCAGATCATATTGACCGGTTGCTCCATCCCAGAATTTAGTATTGACCAGGGCATCAGGAATATTGGATACAACGTGAATACCCAGATCCATCTTAAGCCAGGTAAAGCCTTGTTCGTCGACCCGTCTTTTCATTGTTTCTGCGAATACTTTTGGATCTCTGGCACCAGGAGTATCAGCATATAATCTTATCTTATCGCGGTATCGACCTCCGAGCAGTTGCCATGCAGGAACATTGTAAGCTTTGCCGCACAAATCCCATAATGCTATTTCAACTGCACATACACCACCACCCTGTCGTCCATGGTAGCCATACTGTCTAATAATTTTAAAGAGCATCTCAACATTACAGGGATTTAGACCAATAATACGACTCTTAAGGAAGAGAGCATACCTTTCATCTGCGCCATCTCTTACTTCACCCAATCCATAAATACCCTGGTTTGTATCGATACGGATAATTGGAGTACGTCCGACATTCCCCAGAACCGCAACACGCATGTCGGTGATCTTCAGTTGGGATGGATTGGAGGAACGCTGGACATTTGATGTGGTTTGTGCTATAGTATCCTCTATCGAATATTTCATCATTCCTCCTAAAGCAATACCTCCAAGGGCTGCTTTTTTCAGGAAATTTCGACGATTACCGGATGTGGAGTGATTCGCAATTTCTGTTTTGACGGCTTCTGCTTCCACTCTTTCATTCTGTTTGTTTTTATCAGCAATTTGCTGCAAAGTACTTTTCATTATTTAATAAGTTTATAGAATGATCTGTTTTAAAAAACTCACTTAGTAATTCCTGTCTTTCAAAAATGTATCCAGTTCTTCTTTTGACATAGGCAATTTTCCGGGGTAATTATTCAACCAGTTCAAAAAGTCTTTTTTGATCTCATCAGTCCATTGACTATCGATCTGGCCGGCAAGGTATTCCTTCTCTTTGAGTCGCTGATGTCCGAATTCATCACGAAGTGCAGTAAATTCGGAAGTCAGAACCAGCTCTTCAACAAGATAGGCAGGTATGAATATCACCCCATACTTCTTTGCAAGAACAATATCTCCCGGCAAAACCGTAGCACGTCCGACACGTATCGGGGCATTAATTGAAGTAAGCATCATTTGTTGAATGTATGATGGATCCGCTCCTTTAATCCAGCCATTGAACCCTTTTATCTCAGTAAGACCCTCCTGATCCCTTACAGATCCGTAGAAGACCACACCCCTCTGAGATTTTGCGTAAATAGAATTCCCAAGATTGTCACCAATAAGGGTCCCATCTGCAATCTTACCATATGCATCTGCAACATAAACGTCTCCTTTCACGAGAACATCAATTGGCCACGAATTTGTTCCCCCTTGCTGTGCCCTGTTTTCGATTTTACCCTGTTCTTTTATCTGTTTTTCAAGGTCTGGTCTCAGAGGCATATACTGTGCAGTAACGACTCGACCGGTCATTGTCTGGTCAGGATTAATTATTGACCAGTCACCTTCAAACTGGTTCTGAAATCCTTTGTTCCTCAGAACACCCCATGCTTCTTCTATTGAGATTTTCTTAAGTCTTTCAAGAATAGCATCAGAAACCTTTGGTCTTCCGTCAGCGAAACGCTCTCCCTTCCATTCAGAAGTTAAAGCTTTAATATATTCGGGTGATGAACCTACGTTCTGCGCATAAGTAAAAATGCAGCCTAAAATAAAGGATGCAATCAGGACTATTTTTTTATTCATAATCTAAAGTTTAATTAGTGTAAATATATTAGTTTCATATTAAATCAATATGTTAATAAAAATTAAATGAGCATCCGTTTGCCTGAAGTCTTTCCCATTTAATCCTACCTCCTGGAATTTAAAACTTGGGAAGAATTGTACTCAGGCATAAAGACGGATACTCATTTAAACTAACATATTAATTAATGTATGCAGATAAAAATCAACATAGTTAATTCACATCCCAGAATACACGTGTAGCAAGGTTATCGCCTCCCATTCTGGCAACAGCTTCATCGTAATTGGCTGTGTTGACAGTCTTTTCTCTAACCGGGTACACTAACCGGTGAATAAATCCTCCTACAACAGCAGGATCGGCACTTGGATAAGGGTTAGGTGTCAATGCAGGAAATCCACTTCTGCGGAAGTTCGCCCAAGCCTCTGATCCATTCTGGAAAGAGGCGATCCAATATTGTGTATTGATTTGCTGCAATGCTGTGGAAGGATCAAAAGGGTTTGCCAAAAAGTACGCATCCTGGCTGACAACTGAGATGGCAGCAGATATATCATATTGTGCCATCTGGTCCATATGAGCTCTTACTCCTGCATTATAAAAAGTTGCTGCTGATCCTGGAATCCAGCCTCTTTGTGCTGCCTCTGCCAGCAATAACTGGGTTTGGGCATGAGTAATAAAAAATTCAGGAACATCGATTTTAGCTACTGTGCGTCGGTTTAGTTGTGAATATTTCCAGGCAGCGCCCGATTTCCCAGGGTAAAGAGGATCGGTAGCAATAGTAGCTTCACTATACCCAAATGGCATACCTGCCTGGTTCAATGGATTTACATCTTCGGTACCTGCAGTAGCCAGTGGATTGGCAGGGAATTGATATTTGACTGCAATTACCCCCAGGCGTGGGTCACTTGTGTATTTAAGATAATCTACAAATGGTTTTCCTAAATAAAAATTAGCACGTTCAGTACCCTGGTAAGTATTAGCAGAAGGGTGGTTGAAAGTACTGTTAAATTTAATAATTACATTATCGGAATTGGATTGCATAACCCCGCCATTAAAGGCTATAGTTACATATTGTTGAGCCTTGGCTGCATTTACTTTTGTATAACGCATGGCTACACGTAAGAGGAGAGAATTACCCAATTTTTTCCATTGAGCTATATTCCCTTTATAAAATAAGTCACCTGTTTCAATTGACTTGGTTACATCAAGCGCTTCAGTTGCTTCACTTAGTTCTTTGATCAAATCATCATAGATAGCACTATTATCATCATATTTAGGAAGATAGATTCCTGTCAGAAAGCCATTTCCAGCTTCTGAATAAGGAACATCACCATAGGTATCAACTAAAACCTGAAATGCATAGGCTTTCATAATCCGTGCCATATTATAGAGGTTACTGCGTGCATCGTTACCTTTAGTCTGGTTTATTACTGTTGTAAGCAATACAACCGGACCACCTGTAGCTGTGAAGAGTGAATTGAAGTTTGCGTTAGAATTCGGATCATAAACGACATTATGATTCCCGCCTTCAAGAACACCGGTAAAAGGTGTAAGAATTTGCTGAACAATTGCGCTTTGATATGCGATTGTGCTTATTGCCGAACTAAACTGTGCCTGAGAAAAAAGATAGACAGGGTCAAGTGAGGTAGCAAGAACAGGATTGGTATTTGTCTGTTCAAAATCTTTGTCGCACCGGGTTAAACCCGTTAACAAAACAGCCAGTGCCAGGTATATATATATTCGTTTCATAAAATTTGATTATATGAGTTAAAATTTGATGTTTATATTAAAACCATAACTGCGTGTTGTTGGCAGAGTGTGAGTCTCTATACCCTGGAGGTTATCAGAGGTGGATACCTGTGCTTCCGGATCAAGGTTTTCGGTATGTTTGGTTAACATCAACACATTGTTACATACTGCAGAGATTGTCATCTCCTTGATCCTGGCTTTGCTGACAAATCTGGAAATGTCGTAGCCGATTGATACTGAACGCCATCTGACAAAACTGCCATCATATATAAATGGTGTAGCTATGTTTGTGCTTCGATATTGCGTATAAAATTGTTGTGCAGGAACAGCAGTTGTATTGGGTGTTCCATCAGCATTTACCCCCTCAAATATAACACCGCCTTCGCGTCCGATCAAAGACACTTTGGATAATCCTTCACGCAGGAAATTCAAATTGGAATTAGACATAATCTTAAATCCTGCCTTATAGTCAATTTGGGTGAAAAACCGAATATGCTTATAGTTGATAGTGTTGAGCCAACCGCCTACATATTTTGGAATTGCGCTTCCGAAGGTAACTATGTTTCCTTGTTGAAATAAGCCACCTACAGTTATTATTTTTCCATTTGCATCACGTTTGTAATCAAATCCGCGTAAAGAAGCCAGTGGCATACCTACTTCATGTGAAACAAATCCGAAAAATTCACCGGTTCCAACATCAAATCTTGTTTGGCCGTTTGCCAGAGCAATAACCTTGCTTGCATTGTAACTTGTGTTGGCTGTGGTTTCCCAGGTAAAATTCTCTGTTTTTACAGGGACCAGAGTAAGCAGCACCTCGATGCCTTTATTTTCCAGTTTTCCAACGTTGACAAGCGTCTGGCTGTAACCGGATGCATTTGAGATATCCACTTTTAAAATTTCATCTACGGTGTTCTTTTTATAAACTGCAACATCGAGGTTTAACCTGTTGTCGAAAGTTCTTAATTCCAAACCGATTTCAGCTTCTTTAACTTTTAACGGACGCAGATTCGGATTAGGACTTACTGTTCCGGATATTGATCCGAGTGCTGTTCCATTAAACTGGTTGGAATTAATAGAGTAGTATAAGTTATTGGAATAAGGATCAGTATCGCCTCCTACTTCGGCATAGGAACCTCTCAGTTTACCATATGTAAGCCATGATGGCACCGATTTAAATGACTGTGTAAAAACATAACTCATGCTAGCCGAAGGGTAGAGATAGTTGTTAGATTTTGGATTTAATGTTGAGAACCAGTCATTACGTGCAGTTAAATTCAGGTACAAATAATTTCTGTACGAAAATTCTGCAGATCCATACAATGAATTCACCTCTTTTTTAGAATAATTATAGAAAGGGCTTTTTGTCTGTCCGTTTCCAATTGTATAAAGGTCTCTTACATAGAAGTTAGTGACCGAGGCTCCGATATCGGTGTTAGTCTGTTGCATCGAGTTACCGCCAAATGTTACATCCACTCCGAAATTTCCAACTGTTTTGTTGGCGCCTACTAAAAAGTCCATATTTCTTTCACGGAATGTAGATTCATCCTGATAGTAGTAACCATTAAATCCTGAAGCAGCAGCTCCTATTGAACGCGTACCTGTCGGACGGTCATAATTGTATGGACGTGTATAATAATCCTGTCCGATACGACCCTGTACATAAAGCCACGGAAGCAACTGATAACGGAGAGATATATTGCCAAAAAGACGGTCTCGTTTTACATTTTCAAATCTTTTATATGCTACCCAGTAAGGGTTATTTCGGTTAGTGAAACGTGATAGAGGTTGTTCATACCCATTAGCATCCAAATAAGTATTTTTTAGCCAAAGAACATCAATACTATTTGCCAAAGTATATATAGTTGTGTTGGCATTCATATCCTGGAGACCAATCTGCGGGGGATTGTGATTATCTTCGTTTGAATAGTTGAAATTAAGCTGAAGTGTAAGCTGAGGGATAAATTTGTAATTCAAACCAAAATTCAATATTTTTTTATGATAGTCTGAATTTGGGACAATAGCATTTGCATCGGTGTTGGCAAATGACAACCGGAAATTTCCTTTATCATTATTTCCGGTGAGAGCCACTGAAGTTGTCATATTGGTTCCTGAACGGTAAAAATCTTTAATCCGGTTTTTATTTGGTAAATATGGCTGTGTACTTCCATCAAACTGCGGAGTCGGTGCTCCGTCAAATTTTTCGCCAAAAGAAAAAACTCCGGAACTTTGAGCCTCAGCCACAGTAGTCTGACGAATACCATTTTCTCCCTGACCATATATATACTGGAAGTCGGTAAAATCGAGAGCTTTGTCAATCTGGAAATTTGAATTTATTTCAACACCGATACCAGGTCTGGCACTTCCGGTTTTCGTAGTTATTATTATTGCACCGTCTTTTGCACGATAGCCATATAATGCTGCAGCTGCCGCACCTTTAAGTACTGTCATGGTTTCAATATCGTCCTGGTTGATACTTTGCAGACCATCACCCTGGTCTGATGATCCGCCAGTAGGGTTTCCGGTACCATTACCTGCAGAACCACCTGCAGAAATACCCGCGTTATTAACGGGAACACCGTTTACAATAATCAAGGGGGAATTATTTCCTCCAAAAGAAGACTGGCCACGAATACGAATTTTGGATGAACCTCCGGGGCCACCAGCCGGGGCTGATATATTTAATCCGGCTACTTTCCCAACAAGACTGTTACCAACGTTGGTTGTACGGTTTGTAGTAATGTTTGTATTATTTACAGTTGCTGTTGAATAACCCAGCCTTTTGGATTCCTTTTTAATACCTAAAGCCGTAACCACTACTTCGCTTATCCTGGTAATTGTTTCTGTCAGCGTAATGTCTATAATTGTTTGGTTACCAACTGTAAGTTCCTGAGCTGCAAAACCGATAAATGAAAACTGTAAGACAGCTTTATTATCAGAGACCTGAATTGTATATTTTCCTTCAGCATCGGTCATTATTCCAGTTGTGGTTCCCTTTATTGTAACATTCACACCCGGCAGAGGATCACCGGCTGTGCTGGTTACCTTTCCTGAAACCATAACCTGTTGTTGATCTGACACTTTTGTTATATACTCCGGTGTAAGAATGATCTTCCGATCAATAATCGTATGTTTAACATCCGTACCGGCAAACAGATCATCAAGTATCAAACTGATTAATTGATCTTTTTCGTTGATGGTAACTTTACGTTCAGTGTCGAGTAGTTTTTCATTGTACAGGAAGAAAAATTCACTCTCATTCTCGATTTTATCAAGGATTTTGACAAGCTCTGTATCCTTAAAATTGAGGGAAAGCCTTGTTTTCTGCGAATAGGCGTCGTTAGCGCGTGCTTGCAGAATTCCGAGTATCATAAGAATAACAGCAATACGCATGGTTAGGTAGGTTTTTTTTAGAGAATGATTAAATTCTCTAAAAGATTTGTCTTTTTTCATAAATTTGCAAGGTTTTAAGTTAAAAAATTCCGAAAGGATGTTTTTTAAGGAAATCGTTGGCTCGGTTTCTTTTTTTTTCATTCTAAGGACCATGTATTATTTTCATAGCCGGAGTTAATAATGGTTAAAGTTATCTTTTTTGAGATGAATAATTACTTTCTCTTTTATGTAAGTTCCGTCAGTAAGAAGCATGCGCGGATAATCTGATATGTGATGGGAGATGTCATACTTAAAAACCGGAGTACCTCTTCGAGAGTGTCATCCTGGAAAGTTCCCCGGAATGTATATTTCTCAAGCTGTTTGTCGCCCAGTTCAATCTTAACATTATACTATCGTTCAATACGTCTGGCAACTTCCGACATAGGATCACCCCTGAACACCAGCTTACCCTGGGTCCAGGCATTATATTTAGACGGATCGGTATTTGACCGGCTTATTTGCCCATTTTCAAAAACCAACCTCTCGGAAGGAGACATGGTAACTGCAATTGATGCTTCCTGATTTAAATAATCTACCTTACCTTCTTCAAGTACCACTTCAACGTAATGCTCAGTAGGATAAGCGCTTAAATTAAATTTGGTTCCAAATACTCTTAGCGATGATGTGCCGGAAGTAATCTTAAAAGGGTGTATTTCGTTGTGGCAAACATCCAACCAGGCTTCCCCCTCAAGAGTTATCTCTCTTTTATTAGTGAATGGAAGCGAATAACATAATTGAGAACCACTGTTGAGCATGCCAACAGTGCCATCAGGAAGATTGAATGAGACCCGTGCCCCCATCGGAGCATATATTGAAGAACTAACCACCTGGTCTATGCTAATCAGTGACTGATTAAGATAGTGTTTATAAAATAAACCTCCTGTAATCAGCAAAGGTAACATCAGAATAGCTGCAATTTTAATATAAACACGGGTAATCCTGTGGATCAACTTCTTCCTTTTCTGATCCTCGTTTTTCTGTATTTTGTGATGATAGTTTCTTTTCCGGAAAAGTTTACAAATATCGTTGTACGCAATTGTAAAAAGATATGATTTGAATGACGACTCTTTTTTAAGGTTTTTGTAGTTTTCCCACACCTTCAGAAAAACAGATTGAACGAGTTCTTCTGCCTCTGAATTTGATCTGAGATATTTTAGACCAAAGGAATATAGTTTTCCGGAATATTTGTCATAGATAAGATCGAATGCTTCAACATCACCTTTTTGCAGTTTTTCAACTAATTCAATATCGTTAGGGACCAAATTCAAATATATCCTTTGTTTGTTAATTGTAAATGTAAGCCTTAATTCAGTAATTATTAGTTTTTCAGATCGAAAACATTGTATATAAAAACAAAGTATTTTTGGCAGAACAGAGTTTCCCTGCCATAGATATTATTTTTGATAAGTCGTCCTGATATCCTTCTTAAAAACTATACTGTTCAAACACTTTTCAGGAAATCTTTTCTTACAGGATTAAAACCAGCAATAAATTTCTGATCAATTTTTTAAAAATCAATCATTGCTTTCATTACGCCATCTTTGTAATCTGAAACCAGATCAAAAGCTTCTTTTGTTCTGCTGAATGGGAATCGATGTGTAACCATGTTATCAATAATAATAGATCCGGTTTTCATCATTTCGAGAGCCTGTTCCACACAATCCACTTGCCGTCGTATGAACTGAAGTGATATTTCTCTTCGTCGTGTTGTTTCGACATTGAGCGACCAGCGGCTAAATTCCGGAATGCCAACCACAACCAGTTTTCCACCCGGTTTCAGGAGATCAATTGCCTGATCCAAAGCTTCCTGTTTGCCGCAGCACTCAAATGCCAGATCAAGTCCCAGCGGCTCTTCATGCTTGATTTTTTCAACAATATTTTCTTTCAATGGATTTCCCATAAGTGCAGCACCTTCTTTACCGGCAATTGCAAGTCTTTCATCAATTATATCTGTCACGTATATATTATCGGCTCCTTGTGCCTTAGCAGCCAGCATTACGCTCATCCCTATTGGTCCAAATCCGAATATGCCGATTTTCAATCGATTAACACCACCGGATTTTTTTACGGAATAGACCCCGATAGCAAGTGGTTCGGAAATTGAACCATGATCAGCAGTCAATTTCCCTGTGAGTGGGAAGCAGCTTTCTTCTGGCATCACAATATGTTCCATCAGACAACCTTCCGCCTGACCCGGACAACCCAGAAACCGGAGTTTACGACATGTGTGATGCCTTCCTGAGAGGCACTGATCACATTCCCAGCAGGGCATTGCAGGCTCAATTGCTATCTTATCGCCTGGCCTGACCCGTTTTACATCCCTTCCTACCTCCACAACAACTCCTGCTCCTTCATGTCCTATGGTGAAGGGGTATTGAACTTTCTGGGAGCCAATCTGACCCTGGGTATAGTAATGTATATCCGATCCACAGATACCCATAACAGACATTTTTATTTTGACATCATTTGCCTTTACTAAAACAGGTTCAGGGATTTCCTTCATTTCCATCTGTCTGATCCCGGTGAGCATCATAGCTTTCATTTTAGGCTTTTTATTATATTAAGCAAATATAAAAATAAGTTAGTGCATTCTTTCTGCCTTTGAGCCTTTGTGGCAAAAAATGATTCAGGTAAAGTAATTCGCGGGTAGCTGATAAGGTTAAAATCAGTAAATTGCCGCATAACTTGCATTCAATAATTGTTTCAAATGAGAAAAATATACGGTATAGGCGAAACAGTGCTTGACATAATTTTTAAAGATGGTCAGCCTCAGGCAGCAAAGGCTGGAGGTTCAGTTCTCAACAGTGTTGTATCAATGGGTCGTATGGATTTACCTGTCTCTTTTATTAGTGAATACGGGCAGGATGATGTAGGCGATTTAATTGACGGGTTCCTGAAAGACAATGGTGTTGATACATCCTCCGTACATCGTTTCCACGATGGAAGTACATCTCTGGCCCTGGCATTTCTAAATGAAAAGAACGACGCACATTACACTTTCTATAAGGATTTTCCCGAAAAACGTCTTGATATTAATTTCCCTGTTGTTGAAAAAGATGATATCGTTCAATGTGGTTCATTCTACGCAATCTGGCCGGAGATCCGCGAGAAGTTTAAAAAATTCATCAGAACTGCAAAGGATAAAGGGGCATTAGTACTTTATGATCCGAATTTCCGTAAGACTCATGTCTCTGAACTGGATATTCTCAAACCTTTGATTATCGAAAACATGAAAATGACCAGCCTTCTCAGAGGTTCTGATGAAGATTTTAAAAATATTTTCGGGGCTGTCAATATTGATGAAGCATGGGAAGTGGTAAAAGAATATTGTAACTGCCTGGTTTACACTGCTAATGTAGAAGGCGTATATGTAAGGACCACTTCTTTCTCAGGAAAATTCCCCGTAAAGAAAATAAAGCCTGTCAGTACAATAGGAGCCGGTGATAATTTTAATGCCGGCATGACCACGTCAATATTTCAAAATAATATAAAAAATGGCCAGCTGGAGCAACTGAATGAAAAGGAATGGACGAAAATTATATCAACTGCTGTTGATTTTGCAACCCATGTTTGTCTGAGTTACGAAAACTATATTTCTAAGGAATTTGCTAAAGAACTTAAAATCAGATTGGTTTAGCATTGGCAAGTAGATATTGCTCAGCTTCAAGAGACCATATATAATCGTTCTTTGCAACAATTTTATGAAGTCTGTTATAAAACGGATCCTTCTCTCCCAATTCACCAAGCTTGTAAAGAGAGACAAGTGGCATACTTATATTTGTGTAAATCAACTTTTTACCTCCAGGGATCTGTGGAAGATTCAGAGTAGTGTCAACCACTGCATCAAGTCCGCCAACATGGGTGATCATGATAGCCGGATTAATCTTCCCTTCACTCATAAGCTTCAACGATTCCCTCATGTCATCGGTATTGCCTCCTGATGTACCAACTATATGTGTGAAAGCATAATGGACATTGTAGAAATTAAATTCGGCTTTAAATTCCGGATTGGTAGGACCTGCAAAGAAATTCAGACATCCGTCGAAGCCCAATATTGCATCACCCTGTTCAATAACAGACTTGACCGGAGCAAAGATGAAAACATCGTCAAATCCATTTCCATCTGTAAGATCACGCAGATACCTGACAGGATCATTCATCTTTCCTGTATTGACATATACTAACTTAACTCCCTCTTTTACAGCATGTTCAGGTGTGAAAATTCCAGATGCTCTTGACAGGCGATTATCATCAATGTCAGTAACAATAAGTAATCCGGGTTTTGGCTCCTGATGCAACGCATAATCAATAGCTCCAAGGCCCATCGGACCGACACCGGCAAGAATTGCCATCTTTCCTCCCTTTCGGATTCCCATATTATGGATATAGGTTCCGGGAGGTATATGGTAGCTCGCATGAAATGCTCCAACGATGCACGACATTGGTTCTGAAAGCGAAGCAGGAAAAAAGGCATCTCCCTCATACGACAATAGACAATCGGCTTCCATTACAATTGGGGGAATAATAATGTGCGTTGAATCACCACCTATGAACCGGTAAGAGTAACCGGGCGCATTAAGCGTTCCCATCTGGTTCATTGCAGGTTGAATTGAAAACTTCTGGCCGGCTCTGAATTTGTGCTGCCATTTTTTCCCGACTTCCAGGATTACACCGGCAAACTCATGACCAATAATTGTGGGATTAATATGTATATCGTCCGGAACTCTCTTATGATCCGCACCCTGAAGGGCCGCTTTATGGGACGACATGCAGATGCTGTCAGATATTACATGGGCGAGGATCTCATCTTCTTTCATTCCAGGCAGATCAAATTCTTCCAGTCTCAGATCTTTCTTTCCATATATTCTTACGGCTTTTGTCTTCATTTTTTTCTTTTTATACTTTTTTTACCAAGCCCAGTGCCCTCCTCCTTCTCTAAAGCTTCGGAGGACTCAGTGTGCCCTGCTTTGCCAGCCGAAACTTCAATGGAGGCTGGTGTCTTTTACCCCAGCATCACCTGACCCCCGGTTACCGGAACAGCCTGCCCGGTTTCATATTCCTGATCGACAATATATAGAAGTGCCTTCATCACATCTTCCAGTTTACATCCCCTCTTCATGGGCACCTTATCTTCATAAAATTTTCTAACGTCTTCTATAGTTTTTGCACCAGGTACTTTTCCTGTTTTTAGATACTGTACAAACAATCCATTATGTGGGTCGGACCATAGAGGACCTTCATAAAAATTACCCGGGCAAATTGAATTAACTTTAATTCTGTAAGGAGCAAGTTCCATAGCAAAAGACTGAGTGAGTCCGATGCCCCCGAATTTAGCGCCGGCATAGGCAAAATTACGGTTACTTCCCCTCAACCCTGATTTTGAATTTATCTGAATTATGTCGGTGAAATAACCGGGCTTCTCCTGATTCTGAAGTTTCATAACTTCTGAAGCGTATTTTGCACAATGAAAATATCCATTGTAGTTAACTTCTGTTGTTTTGGAAAATGTTTCAGGGTCCATCTCTTCAAGTCCTCCGGCCCTTAAAATGCCTGCATTGCTTATAATAATGTCGAGTCCTCCAAACTCCTTCACAGTTGCTAACACGAGGTCGCTTACCGAAGCCGGATCTGCAACATCTGTCCTGATAAAGATTGCTTTATTCTGTGATTTTCCTGACGATAACCTTTTGGCGATAGAATTTCCTGTTTCCTCATTCAGGTCAGCTATTATAACATTCATGTTCAATGAGAACAATGATTCAGCAATTCCTGCTCCGAATCCCTGTGCACCCCCTGTTACAATGGCAATTTTATTACTCAGCTTGTTTACCTGACCTGAGGAGCCGGAGACTTTTCTCCTGTAGTTCTCTACTTCCCACTGATCAATAAATGACACCTGTTCAGGAATAAGGAATTTTATACCTCCGCAGAGTAAAGCATAGTAACTGATTTTAATAAGGTCTTCATAAACATCGAGACATTCTTCAGCAGAAGAGTAGGTTTCAGCAAATGCAAAAACTCCCATGTCCTTAATTACTAATACTTTGGGCAAATAGCCATATTCACTTATAAAATGAGGTAACTGATACCGGAAAGAATCCAGTATCTTCTCAGCTGTCGATGATTGTTCGATATATAAGTATCTCGTCTTGCAGTATACGATAATATCCGGAGTAAGTGGTAATGAGATTTTATGAAACTCCTGTTGATTCTGATAAAACCTGGCAATCAGCGAGTTATTTCGAAACCTTACTACTCCGGGACGTTCTCCCGAGAGCAGAATTCGTATAGTGGGAATGACTTTATGAAGAATTGGGTTATATGGTAGAGGAGTTATGTCAGACAGGGGAGGTGTTTGTTCTTTAATCTTCTGAATTATTTCGTCATATAAATTCTTTATCCCATCTGTTGTATCAGCTCCTACGAAGGAGCCGTGATTTTCAAGGAATATTATCTGGGGATCGTGCAAGTGCTTCTCACGATATGATATTATATCTGATTCAAGCTTCTTAAAAAGAGTATATCCAGGATCGGTATAAGGCACAAAAAGAACACTTTCTCCAAATAGCTTTTGAATCAGACTCTTTGCAGTTCTGCTGCAGAGTATACCGTTAATCAGGGTAGGATGGAGGTGTACAATAAATTTATATTGAATAATCTCATGCAGGGATGTTTCCACTGAAGGTCTTTTGTTTTTACCTGGATCAAGAATACTGTGGAACATATCTTCTTTGACCTGTTCTTCCCTGATGACAGGATCCTCAGAGTAAATACCTGTGGATATAGCATGAAGCTTCTGTCTGCTTAAAGCAACCAGCCCATCTTCGTTCAGCCCGGCAAGTGATTGACCGCTAGCTTTGATCCAGATTGTCTCATCGTTCTTGAAGGAGGTATTTCCTCCTCCTGCAATCACGTAGTCCTTATTGATTCCGTAATACTTCGAAATCTCAATCAGTTCATTTATTTCCGGATTCATTTTGATACCTGTTTAAGAAATATTCAATAACCAGTTTTCCAAGATTTATCAATTCTCTCATCTGTTTAACACTGTGAGTTCCATCGGGTAATACATATCCTTGTCTGCCGTCGGCTCTCAGATACTGATGTGCTGCAATTACGCAGATACCTTCCCATGCTATCTTTTTTAATGATTCATCAAGAGGAACAGAGCCTCTTGCTGATATTGTCAGAGGCATCATCTCAGGTGTATTGTGCTCGGTACCAAAGGTTATAATAAAGCCTTTTTTATGAAAAAATTCAACAAAGTTTTTCAGGAATGTAAATTCATTTCTCCCGGGGATAAGTTCTATACATTCTACACCAAGAAGTTTTAAGGAACTATAGAGTCTTTCGGGATCTGCCTCAAATTCTGTGCATTTTCCTGATGGATCATCAAGAAGGACAGGATAACAAGGTATTCCACCGGCTTTGATAATGATCTTAATAATTTTTTTAAGTTCGAGGAATGATCTTTCATTCTCTTCGACAAAAGCTGCTCCTCCGCTTTTAAGAAGATTTGACCTTATTTCGTTTTCAAGCGCTGCAGGATTTGACAAACCTGCTTTTGATTTTTTACCGCCGTATAGTTTTTCAAGAAAACTAAGCTGCCCTTCAGCTTCAGGAGATATTTTCACAGAGAGTTCCCTTAAAGCTTTTGCGATGTGGCGCTCGCGAACCAGCTCATGAGCATACTCTTTTTTGATGGATCCATATGATAGTTTAAAATCCGGTTCTTCACCTTCAATCAGCAGATTCAATTTGTCAATCATAGCTTTTATCTGAACCTGACTCTCTTTTCTTACGCTGTGGAGCTGTCTTTTCTGGATCCACCCCGTCTTAAAGGGATAATCAAGTCCTTTTCCGCTGAAATATGTCCTGCCTGGATTATTCGGATCATTGACCCTGATCCCTTTTTTTTGCTCCTCTTTCAGAAGTCCTATAAACTCAATATTGAACAATGGGAATATTTTATGTGCGAGGCATCCTTTATGAAAAGCATCATAGCCGTCTGTTACATAAAAATCGTTTATCCCCAGAACAGCTATTTTTTCTTCAACTGCCATTCTGAATGCAGTATCGAGAGCTTTGAATGCACTGAAGGAATAAGGAGTGTGGATATGACCATTTGCTTCCCGGTACTCCGGAAAAGATGATCCTTTCATCTCTTTCTGCAGTATGTCAAGGGAGGGAAAACCGGACAGAAAATTCTTCATTGCTGTTTTTATATATTTGTTTCCAGGTTAAGATTTGTAAGAAATTTATTTATCCTTGTGATCTCCTCAGTTGTCAGACGGAAATCGACTGCTTTTACATTATCCAGAACCTGAGCAGCATTTCGCGCCCCTGCCAGTGCGCAGTTAATTCCTGGTTGCTGAATTGTCCAGTTGAGAACTAATTGAGAAAGGGTAATATTACGTTCATTTGCTATTTCCCTGAGATTGTCAGTAAGCTGCAGAATCCTTGAAATGTTTGGCTCTTTATAATATCGTGTTGTGGGCCTGGTATCTCCTTCATTAAATTTGTGACCTTGTTTTATTTTACCTGTCAAAAGTCCCCTTTGAAGCGGACTATATGCCAGTATCCCTATTTTCTTTTCAATGCAATAAGGAACGATATCTGTCTCTATGGTGCGATTTACCATACTGAATGGCACCTGGTTTGAAACAATCTGGTAAGTGTTTCCGGCTTCAACCATAAGCTCCAGTGAATAATTACATACAGCACCAGCTCTTATTTTCCCTTTTTTTACCAGAATATCAAGAGCTTCCATCGTTTCTGAAACCGGGGTGGTTGGATCTGACCAATGGATCTGGAACAGGTCGATATAATCAGTTCCGAGTCGTCTCAGACTCTGGTCACAATCGCTTATTACTTTATCTTTAGACGAATATCGGTAGATATTTATATCTTTTCCTCTGTTGTCCTGAGATGCAAAGAAGAACTCGCCTTTCGTTTCATTCCAGGTAAGTCCAAACTTGGTAAGTATCTGAACTCTGTCTCGTTTGCCCCTAGTAGCCTTACCGACCAGTTCCTCACTTAACCCGAAACCATAAACTGCAGCAGTATCTATAGTTGTCATGCCATGGTCTACTGCCGTTTCTACAGCTTTTATCGCATCTTTTGAATCAGCACCTCCCCAGAGCCATCCTCCGATAGCCCAGGCGCCGAATGCCAGCTCAGATACTTTCAGGTCTGATTGTCCAAGTGTTCTGTATTCCATATAAATATTTAAATTGTATTACCAGTTAAGTACTTCTTCAGGAACATCCAATAACGATTCGCAAATCCAGTCAGCTTCTTTTAGCTCTGAAGCATTGAATGATGATGTTACTGCAAGACATCTGCAACCGGCAGCTTTTCCTGCTTTAATTCCGCTCACAGCATCTTCTACTACAAGACACTCGCGTGGATTAAAACCTAAACTTTTTGCAGCTTTCATGTAAATATCGGGAAAAGGTTTTTTTTTCTCAACGTCAAGTCCGGTAATTATCGAATGAAAAATATCCCGGGATAATCCGATCTCTTTAAGATTTACATCCATCTTTATCGTGTCGGCACTGGTTGCCAGAGCCAGTTTAAAGCCTTTTTTACTGCATTTCGAAATGAATTCAAGAGCGCCAGGAAGTGGCAATAAATTACCCCTGACTATTTTTCTGTATATTTCGTATGTTCTGGCTTTAACTTCCTCAATATTAACCTTAATACCATGACTCTCAGCAACGCCGCCAATGTATCTGTTTTCTCCCATCCCCACGAAAGGTTGAAAATCATCGGGTAATACCTTGATACCAAGTTCGCTGAACATTATAATAGCTGCCTTACAGATAAAAGGTTCAGAATCGACTAAAACTCCATCCATATCGAAAAGCACTCCTCTGATCATCTGAATAATCTTTCTAATTCCAGTATCCTGACTTTGTCCAGGGGTTTTTTTCTACCTGTCATTTCTGTCATGAGTGTCATTTTTGCAGCGTTTTCCAGCACCTCTATCTTGTCAAAAGCTTGCAAAAGATTTGAACCAGTTGTAAGTATGCCATGATTTTCCAGTAAAAGAATATCTGATTTCAGGATATTTTCAGCTGCAACTTCGGCTAATGCGGCAGAGCCCATAACAGCATACCGGACGAAAAGTGGATCGCCGAGAATAGCTTTGGCTTCTGCAGTCAGATTTGTATTTATTTTTGCCTTTATTGCAGTGAAGAGTGACGCGAAAACAGGATGAGCGTGGACAATGGCAAGGACCTCTTTCTTCTTCTTATAAATGGAAAGATGCATTGCAGTTTCAATTGATGGTTTAAGATGCGGTGTAAGGTTCTCACCGAAAATAGTTACAATACCAACTTCTTTCCACTTCATCCTGCCTTTGTCAGTCGCTGATGGTGTTATCAGAATCAGTTCATCAGACAGACGTAAGCTGATATTTCCTCCTGAAGTAGTTGTGAGTCCATGTTTGTAGAGCCGTCTCATGAAGCGTGCTACTTCTTTGCGTTTTGACTTGTATTTATCTATGATCTCCATTTAATATACTAACTGACAAGGTCTATGATACCATTAAGAATATAATGAGGACGATAGGGGAACTGGTCGATACCATTCCGGTCGGTGATACCGCTTAAAACCAGAACAGTATCAATTTCTGATTCGAGGCCGCACCTTATATCAGTATCCATCCTGTCTCCTATAACTATTGCATCTTCTCTTTTGATGCCAAGCCGTTTAAGAGCGCTTCGCATCATGAGCGGATTTGGTTTACCAACATAATAAGCTTTTTTCCCTGAGGCAATTTCTATTGGTGCAATAAGTGCCTTTGTTGAGGGAGTAATGCCAACTTCGACAGGACCGCTTATGTCGGGATTGGTTCCGATCAGCTTTGCGCCTCTTAGCACAAGATTAACAGCCAGTTCAACTTTTTCAAAATTATAACTGTGTGTGTCTCCTACAACAACATAATCGGGATTAACATTATTTACGCTGTATCCAACACTGTATAAAGCATGAATAAGGCCTGCATCGCCAATGATATATGCGCTTCCGTTTGGTTTCTGATTTGAAAGAAAACTGGCAGTTGCCAGCGCACTTGTGTAAAAATGCTCTTCGCCAACGTTAATACCAAGTCTTTTCAACTTTTCATGAAGTTCTTTAGGAGTTCTTTCGCTTGAATTTGTGAGAAATAAATATTTTTTACCTGATGCTTCAAGCCAGGCTAAAAAATCAGTTACCCCGGGGAGCAGTTTATTGCCATGGTAGATTACACCGTCCATGTCGATTATAAATCCTGCTTTACCTTTTATGTTTTCCAACACGTTTTCCATATAACGAGAATTTAAGGGCAAAGATACCTAGGATTTTTTTCTTTTCATTATTCCTTTAATGATTGCTTTTTGTCTTCCCTGCGATATAAAAGATGCAATAATGTTGGAAGAATAATGAGAAGAAGTGGAAGAGCAATAATAAAACCACCGATAACAGCAATAGCAAGAGGCTGTTGCATCTGTGCACCGGTACCTATACCAATAGCCAGTGGCATTAAAGCAATAATAGCTCCAAGTGCTGTCATAAGCTTTGGTCTTAAACGTGTTGAAATTGCATAAACCAGAGATTCGTCAACAGTTCCTTTTTCGAGATTGGTCGTGAATTGCTGAAAAGTAAATATTGCATTTTCACCGATTATTCCAACTATCATTATCAACCCTGTATAGCTTCCCACGTTTAAAGGGGTATTGGTTATGTACAGAGCAATCAGACTGCCGGATATTCCAAGAACTGCAATGAAGAGGATGGAACAGGCAGCTCTGAAATCTTTGAAGAGGAAAAGCATTAGTGCAAATACCAGGAGACTTGATAATATGAGGATCATCAGTAGCTCATTGAATGATTTCTGCTGATCTGCATATTCGCCTCCATATTCAATATTATAACCCTGTGGAAGGAATATTCCTGAATCAATAGTCTTTTTAATCTCCTTCATCGCAGTTCCCAGATCTTTATTGTTCAGCCTTGCAGTTACTATTGATACCGATTTAAGATTATCCCTGTTTATTTCAGCAACTCCTTCCTTTAAACTTATTGCAGAAAGAGTAGCTAAAGATTTAAGTTTTCCGTCAGGAAGGAAGACAAACTGAGTTTTGATATGTTCAAGACTGTTTTTTGTGCTATTTGGATAAATCATCCTTATAGAAGTCATTTGTTCCTTCTCGAGGATATTTCCTATTATATTACCCTCAACTAAAGTTTGTAACTGAAACTGAAATGAAGCTGGAGAGATCTTGAACTGTGCAAGTTTTTGCTGATCAGGTAAAACCTCTATTGAAGGTCCTGCAATTATAATGCCATCAAAAACGTCTTCGACACCCTGAATTTTTTCGATTTCACCTGCAACCTTTTTCGCCAATTCATTAAGGATTTTTTGATCACTCCCGAAAATTTTAATTTCAATTGGTTGAACTGATGCCATAAGATCACCGAGCATATCCCCGATAACCTGTCCGAAATCGATCTGAAGTGCAGGTTGCGTTGCCTCGATCCTGGTTCTGATATCATCAATTACCTCAACTGTACTTCTTTTTCTGTCATCTTTTAGCTGTATCAGGTAATCACCGTCGTTAGGTTCAGTTATAAAAAATCCCATCTGGGCGCCTGTCCTCCTGGAATATGTTGCTACCTCAGGTATCTTTACAATTATTTTCTCAATCTCAACAAGTATCCTGTCAGTCTCTTCCAGTGATGTTCCTGGTGGTGCTTTGTAATCGAGAATAATTGATCCTTCATCCATTTCAGGAAGGAAACCTGTCTCCAGACGCGGAAGAATATAAAGTATTGATACCAGCAAAAAGAGAATGAATAGAATACTTAAAACAGGTCTGCGAAGAAAAAAGCTCACCCAGTTTCTTGTTTTAGTCTTTCTGATGTCTGTTTTTTTCTTCTCCGGAAAGAACGATCTTATATTAGAAATCCAAAGATAAATTACCGGCAGTCCTATCCATGTAACAAAGAAGGAGCAAACCAGGGTTATAATCATTGTATTTGTAAGAACATTGAAGTATGCACCAGCCACACTTCCGAGTAACATAAATGGTACAAATATCACAATGGTGCTTATAGATGATCCGACCATTGACGGCATAAGATATTTTACTGCCTGATGAACAAGCTGATTTGAAGGTCTGTCAGGAAACTCCTCATGAGTCCTGTGTATCTGTTCCACAACAACTACAGCATCGTCAATGATTAAACCTATCGCCGCAGCGATAGCTCCGAATGTCATGATATTTAGTGTATACCCAATACTATAGAGTACAATTATTGTAAGAAACAGTGTGACAGGGATAGTTACAAGAATAGTAGCGCTGGCTCTGAAGGACCTTAAGAACATAATTGCTACCAGGATCGCAAGCAAAAGTCCTAACCACAGGCTGTCGTTAACACTTTTAATTGCTTTGTTTACAAAATCGGCCTGATCATAATATAAAGAAATATGAACATCCGGGGGAAGGATCTTCTCGAGTTCTTTCTTCCTTGATGCTACATTTTCCGAGAGATTAATCAGGTTCGCTCCTGGTTGTTTGAGTATAGCGACCAGGAGACCCTGGCGTCCGTTAGCATTGATCCTTGTATATTCTGTTCTCTCTTTTACATTGATATCAGCAACGTCAGATATTTTTATAATTCTTTTTCCGTCATTCCTAAGGACCACATTTCCAATATCAGTTAAGGTATAAAGGCCGGCATCAGTTATGCTAAGATATAAACGCTTATAGTCAGAAAGAAATCCATTTGAAGTTATAAAATGATTCTGGTTGAGCATATCCCTGATAATCTCAGGTGTTATGGAGAATGTGCTCATTTTAAGCTGATTAAGCTCAATCCAGTACTCTTTTGTTTTTCCTCCTATTATGCCTACTGATGAAACTCCTTCAATCTGGGATAAAAATGGTTTGATTATATAAGTTGCTATAAGATTAAGTTCAATAGGTGTTTTTTTATCACTTTCAACTGTAAATCCAATAACGGGCAGGATCGATGGATTCATCTTTTCAACCTGTATCTGAACATCCGCGGGCAGAGCATTTTTAATCTGGGAAATTCGAGACTCCATCATTTGCTGATTGACATTTATATCTGCGCCCCAGTTAAGAAATGCAGATATTTCACATGTTCCCCTGCTTGTTGTGCTCCTTAATATCTTAAGATCAGGGACCTGCTTAATGGCATCCTCAAGAGGTCGGGTGACAGTTACCATCATCTTATCTACAGGCTGTTCTCCATTATCTGCAATGATTTTTAACTTTGGGAAAGTGATCTCCGGGAAAAGCGAAACCTGAATCTGTCCGTAAAGAAACAAACCTCCAACAATAATTACAGCAAGAATAACAGAAATAGGATTTTTAAATGAAAGGAAGAAATTCTTCATAAAATCATTCCTTTATTATCGTAACTCTTGCGGTATCCGATAACCCGTAATTCCCTGTCAGAATGACTCTGTCGGATGGAAGGAATACCGGATCGGTTATTTCAACTTCTTCATTATTCTCAAACCCTTTACTTATAATGATTTTAATTGCGGTACTATCGTTTAACAGTTTCATTACCCAGAATTCAGTCTGGGTTTCGTTACCTAATACTGCTTGTTTTGGCAGAACTAATGCTCTCTCCTTTGTGGATTTTACCAGGTTTATACTGGCTATCAGGTTACCAGGAAACCGGTCTGCTGTTGCTGGTTTAACAACATATCTTATTGTCTGTGATTGCATATCCATTTCCGGAAGTTTTTCTGTTATTGTTCCTTTGATCTGACGTTTATCAGGAAGAATGATATTGCATTTCCTGTTGTTTTCAATATACCTCTCAAGTTCGAAAGGTATATCAAGGATGAATACCAGGCTATTCTGTTCAGAAACAATCGCCAGCTCATCTCCTTCCTGTACAAAATCACCTTTTTGATAAGAGATCGAGTTTATAACTCCTTCTTTATGAGAAGTGATCTTTATAAGTCCTCTGAAGTTTAAACTGGTATCCTCCTGAACTGTTTTGTTAAGTGCCATTGCTTCCCTTGTCCTGATTGTAAAAAGCAATTGATCAGCGGCAACAAACTCACCCGGATTAATTAATATTTTGTCAATATTGCCAGTTGTTGTAGCCCTTATAATACTTTTATTCATATAGGTTGCAACCGCAGGTAAGCCTACAGCTGAAGTGACTGATTTGAACTCAACCGGTACAACTGTTACCGGCGTTTTAACTGCAATTGGCTCTTCAGATTTCTGAGCCGCATGATGACAGGATAATAAAAGTATCAAAGCTCCTGAAAGCAGGAACAAGAAAAAATTAGTTCTAACACACTTAGACATCAGATTATATTTTTATTTAGTCAGGACAAAATTCAATTCATTGATAACCTGTTTTTTCTGAATGCTGATCAGGTTAATATTTCTGCTTGAGGTTTTGAAATTCTTGATGGCATTAATATAGTCTGTCATCTGGATGATTCCTGCTTCAAGTTGCTCTTTAAGTGTGTTAACCAGCTGTTCGGATGTTTTAAGCTGGTTTTCTATCTGAGCAGAAAGTTCGTTTAATGACTTTAGTTCGAGGTTAAGTTGTTGTATCTGTTGGAAATATTGTTTGTAATAAATGTTTTTATAGACCTGCCTTGTGTTTTCGCTAAATTCAAGTTTCTGTTTTTGGATATTTCTCTGTTTTCCGTCATACACAGGAATATTAAGATTCAATCCGGCACTATACCCAAAATGTTTATAGAAATTCCAGGGATTGCTTGTAAGGAATCCGGCATCTGCAAACCAGTTCACTTTTGGTTTATATCGTATATCGATTGCTGCTTTCTCGTTTTCGATCCTGATACTGTCAATTTTATACTGAATATAGGAAAGAGATTTTGTAATATCAGGTATACTTTTGATTTCAATCTCAGGTTCAACCAGTTCGTACAATATGGAATCATTCAATCCACACAGTTGACTGAGAAGCATCAGATTTTTTCTGTACTGGCTTTTAAGCTGGTTGACGAGGATTTCCTGTGTCTGTGTCTCAACCAGCAATGACAGATAATCTGTTTGTTTGGCGATCCCATTTTTTACAAACTGTTTTAAGATTTCATTTTCTTTTAATAAAAGTTCAAGAAAGTTCTTATTGAATAAAAAGTCGGTATACCCGAAAAATGAAGTAAGGTATTGATCAGTAACAATCTTATTCAATTCATTTATGGAGATTCGCGATGAATTATTTATTGAACGCTTTTGCAGATCAACTGCTTCAAATTTATTATTTATCTCTTTTTTATTAAAGACAGGTTGTGAAACTCCCATAACTGCTGTATAATTACCACCATCAGTTATCACTTCATCATATCCGAAATTGCTATAAAAAGGAGAATATAAAAGCTGTGATCTGGCTTCAACCAGAGGTTTTTTTGCTGCCCTGATAAGAAGACTGTCAGAAATTGCTGAACTGATCTGGTTCCTGTAATCATTTAACAGAGGACTATTCTGAATAGCCTGGGTTAAGTAGTAGTCCAGATTCCTGGTCTGATTATATGCTGCCAGAGTCAAGCCGGAAAGAAAGAGAATCAGAAAAAACTTTCTAAGCATAATTGGTAATAATCAAAGTTAAGGGCAACGCAATTTAATTAAAATCAGAATCAAAAGTGTAAAATAATACTGAAGTAAATCTGTGTGACCTTCTTTTCTTCTTAGACAACTCAAACTCCTTCTTTATTCAGATTGATAGACTTTTCAATTGAATAGTCAGTTTTGTTCTGATGGCCTTTCAGAGGAATTATCCGTTCATGAATTGCATCGAGAATCCAATCAGGCTGAGGGAAGAAGTACTCTTCCATTTCATAGGCCGGAGTTATCCAGTTACGTGAACCAACCACAACCGGAGGTGCATCAAGAAAGTCAAATGCCAGTTCGGTTATTGTCTGTGCCATCTCCTTTAGGAATGAACCACGTGACGAAGCATCACTTGTCAGAATGATCTTTCCGGTTTTTTTAACCGATTGAATAACTGGTTCGTAATTAAACGGGACCAGTGAACGGGCATCAATAATCTCTGCACTGAGCCCATATTTCTGCTGAAGTATATCTGCGACTTTTATGACTGGATATAATGTTGCTCCAATCGAAAGGATTGTGATGTCATCTCCTGTTCTTTTAATATCAGGTTCACCAAACGGGATCTCGTAATACCCTTCCGGAACTCCCTGGGTATGAAACATCTCACCGATATCATAAATTCTCTGGCTTTCGAAGAATATCACAGGATCTGTTCCCTGTAATGCTGAATTCATTAATCCCTTGGCATCATATGGTGTAGCCGGGAATACTACTTTTAATCCCGGAATATGTGCTGTAAGCGAAGACCAGTCCTGAGAATGCTGTGCACCATATTTTGAACCTACTGAAACCCTTATTACAACGGGCATCTTAATCATATTACCACTCATAGCCTGCCATTTTGGCAACTGGTTGAATACTTCATCACCTGAACGGCCAAGGAAATCGCAATACATTATTTCAGCAATAACGCGTCCTCCGCACATCCCGTAACCAATAGCCGTACCAACAATGGCGCCTTCAGATATAGGTGAATTGAATAGTCTGTGATAGGGAAGAGCTTCAGTTAAACCGCGGTAAACCGCGAATGCGCCGCCCCAGTCGCGATTTTCTTCACCCCATGCTGCAAGAGTAGGATCTTTGTAGAAACGATCTATAACAGCTTCAAAAATGCCATCGCGGAACTGATATATTTTAGCTTTTGAGACAGGTTTGCCTTCTTTATCTTTGTAAAATCTTTCTTTGTTTTTCAGAGATTTAACATGGGGATTCTCCTCCAGTGGCAGAAGTACTTCAGGAATACCCTCTTCCATCTTATCGACAGACTTGTTTGAAAACATCATTTTACCTATACAATCCGGATCTTTTTGCAGATTAATCCTGGGAGAAATCTCTTCATTGATACTGAGTTTAAGTATTTGAGTCAACAACTCTTTAGTCTCTCTCGTTATAGTGTCGAGCTGGTCTTGCTTTGCTATATTGGAAAGAACCAGGGTTTTACCAAACGATAATATTGAGTCTTCCTGTTGCCAGGCTTCGATCTCCTCTTTTGACCGGTATGATGAAGCATCAGAAGGAGAATGTCCGCTTATCCTGTACGTCAGTGTATCAAGTAATACTGGTCCTCTTTTTTCTTTTAATATCTGTTTTTTGCGTTTAAAAGCATCAATTACCGCAAGTGGATTATAACCATCAACGCGCTCGGAATGCATCGATTCGGGATTTACCCCGGCTCCGACTCTGGCAAGGATGTCAAATCCCATTGTCTCTCCCACGGTCTGTCCACCCATTCCATATAAGTTATTCATAAAGTTGAAGATAAGCGGTAAGCCACCTCTGTATTCTCCATCCCAGAGCGTCTTATACTGATCCATCGTGGCAAAGCAGATACCTTCCCATACGGGTCCGCAACCCATTGATGCATCACCGATATTGCAGACCACGATACCAGGTTTACGGTTAATTTTTTTATAAAGTGCTGCACCCACCGATATGTCACCCGAGCCACCTACAATTGCATTATTGGGATAAATTCCGAATGGTGTGAAAAAGGCATGCATCGATCCGCCAAGACCTTTGTTGAATCCATTTTCGCGTGCAAATATTTCAGCTAATGCTCCGTATAGTAAAAAATTGATTGCCAGATCTTTAATATCGCCATGAAAACCGTTTTCAACAACTTTCAAAGCAGAGCCGCCGAAGTAGTTTTTCATTATCGAATAAAGAGTGTCTTCATCAAGACGGTGAATAGCTGATAATCCTTTCGCAAGGATCTCGCCATGGCTGCGATGAGAACCGAATATATAATCATCAACTTCGAGGGTATAAGCCATCCCGACTGCAGAAGCTTCCTGTCCAATTGATAGATGGGCCGGTCCCGGATGATTATATGGAATTCCATTATATTCATTAGTTGTCTTGATCAGGTTAAGCATGGTTTCAAATTCCCTGATAACAACCATATCGTGGTAGATCCTTATGAAGTCTTCCTTGCTGAAAACCTTCTTTTCCTCTTCAATAGATTTATGGTACTGGTTTACAGGAATCTTTCCGAATTCAATAAATTGTGGTTTCCTGATAACTTTCGGATTAATGTTTTGACTCTTAGGCATATTCTTTACTTTTATCTTTTTACTTTTGTCTTAATACCTGAAGGCTTCGATCTGTTCCTTAATCTCTTTGAGGAACAGGGTAGCCGGACCTCCGTCAATCGCCCTGTGATCGTAAGTGAGCGATAATCCGATATAGGGGACAAAACCGAATATATTATTTCCGATATCGGCCGGACGGTTTATTATAGTACATACGCCCAGGATCCCTGCCTGAGGAAGATTGATGACAGGTGTGAACATTTCAACACCGTAATTACCTAAATTTGAAACTGTGAAAGTGGCGGCAGTACTTTGTATCAGCTCGGGATTTATATTTCCCTTTCTGCAAGCATCTGCAACCGATTTTAACTCTTTTGACAATTTAACAAGGTCCATGTCACTCGCATTTTTTACAGTTGGAACCATCAGTCCGCGCGGTGTATCAACTGCAATACCAAGATGCACTTTATAGAATGTTTTGATACGATCATCAAGAAAATGACTATTTGCCTCCGGAAATTTCCCGAGAGCTCTGATTACACACCAGCAAACCATATCATTAATTGTAATATCCAGCTGACTCGCATTTTCAGAAAGTTGCTTTTTGATTTTTTGTCTTGCTTCGAGGAGATAACGTACATCAGCACTCATATGATGGGTCAGTTGTGCTGCGTTTTGAAGTGAGCTGTGCATGGCTCTGGCAATAAGTTTTCTTACATTGCTTAGAGGCTGTTCGGTGAATTCAACGCCATTTGTCTGAATAGTTTTTTCAGTAATAATATTAAGAGACAAGACTTTTTCAATATCACTTGCAATGATCCTGCCATTAGGTCCAGATCCTTGGAGAGTATCGTAATTGAGTCCTTTATCCGTTGCCATACGTTTTGCCCTGGGTGAAATCCTGATTTTTTCATTCGCGGATAATAATAAAGTGTTTTCCTCCTTAACCACAGCCTTAACCTCAACCTTAGTCTTAACAGGTTCAGATAATGACTGATCCGGATTAAATAATTGAGTTTCTTCCCCGCTTTTACCAATCACTGCAACATTTGCAAGGACAGGTACTTCAGCTCCCTCACCGAAGAATATATCCAGTAATATCCCGTCGGCAGATGATTCCACGTCGAAAGCAGCCTTATCAGTTTCGTATGAGAATAGAATATCTCCGGCAGAAACACTTTCTCCTTTCTGCTTAAACCACTTTGTTATGATACATGTTTCTACCGATTGGCCCTGCTTTGGCATTATTACTGTTGTTGCCATTTATTTATTAATTTATATGAAGTAATTATGTTATGATATTATTGGTTATGGTGTTGTTTAAGAAGTATTTTTCTTTTGAAGTGTATGCTCTTAACTTGTTATTATAAGTAAACTAAACTGTTTCAATGTATTATAAATATCACTATAAATCAATGCATACAAAAATAAATTAATTAACTTGTATTTACAAGTAAAATACCCTATATTTACAAAATAAGTTTGGAGTGTCTAGAGTTTGGAGTACTTAAAGTTGAAAAAATGAAACCAGATATATTTAGAACAACTCTAGGCACTCTAGGCACTCTAGGCACTCTAGGCACTCTAGGCACTCATTTATTAATATAAAGAATCTTACAGATCTATCTATGGTCACGCAGAAAACCATACCACAATACAGGAGGCTTTACGAGATACTGAGAAAACACATTTTAGAAGGTGTCTATAAGGAAGGAGATCTGTTGCCATCTGAAAATGAATTATGCCAGTTATATGGGATGACACGTCCGACAGTACGTCAATCACTAAGCAATCTGGCCAATAACGGATATATAAGCAAACACCAGGGTAAAGGAAGTATTGTTCATCAGCTTCCAAGAGAAATTGGCATCCTTTCCGTTTCGGGAACGACATCCGCAGTTGGCGACCGTAATCTTAAAACAAAGATCATTGTTAAACCCATCCTGATTCAATGGCCTGGTGATTTTATGTTTCCTCTGACAGACCTGGAAAAGGAATCGGGATGTATTTATATGGAAAGAGTAAGACTTCTGGATGATATTCCTATCTTTTACGATATAAGTTATATAGCCAATATAAACCTTCCGAGGATCACCGCACGCCAGTTTGAAAACAGATCTCTATTTAAGATTTTGAGGGATTATTACCGTATTGAGATCAAAGGAGGGGATCAAAGAATCAAAGCAATTTCTTCAACTGTAAAGATCAGCAGATTCCTGCATTTGAAAAAGGACCAGCCGGTACTTCATCTCGAGAGAAAAATGGTGACCAATAATCCGGGACTATTTATTTATTCTTCCATTTACTGCAATACTGAAAAATATTCTATTTTCGGAAGGTTTTAATAAACACCAAATAAAAGAGGCTGTTCATTTCTGTAACAGCCTCTCTGGTATTAGTTTGAGTAAGATTAATCTACTCTTTTAACTTTGATGGCAACCGGTCCTTTTTCTCTCTGCTCAACTTCAAATTCAACCACCTGACCTGCCTCAAGTTCGGTATGGGAAACCTCTAAACCTGAACGGTGGATAAAGATATCCTTATCATCTTCTGTCTGAAGGAATCCATAACCTTTTACTCTGTCATACCATTTAACAGTACCTTTCATAGTTTTAGAATTTTTGTTACCTACCTG
>Ga0209539_1000019_pt1 | contig 90227 bp, 79 predicted proteins | sample BarGraNGADG00312_2_FD_184499 | JGI IMG/M metagenome (GOLD analysis project Ga0209539, IMG submission 184499) | Arctic peat soil microbial communities from Barrow, Alaska - Barrow Graham LP Ref core NGADG0011-312 (SPAdes) (version 2) | ecosystem: Environmental > Terrestrial > Soil > Wetlands >...
CGTCTTGCACGACAGGAAAACATTCTTCCTGTAAGGCTCCAGGGCCGGTCCAAGTTTTAATTCCGCATCGCCATAGGAGGGGGCGACATCGAAATAGCTGACCCCTGCATCGATTGCCGTTTTTACGGTCTTAGATGCATCTTCAGCAGTTGCATTCATTACTACAATCCCGCCGAATCCGATAACTGAAAGCATTTCCCCGGTCTTACCAAGTGACCTCTTTTCAATCTTTCCCGGAACTGAGACCCTTGATATCCATGATAGATCATCAGGGAAAAGTCCTGCTGCGGGTGCCACGATTGCAGTGGCCTTTATAAAATCACGGCGTTTCATTATAACAGGTTTTAGTTACTACGAAGACCATAAAGTTATGAAATTTGTTGCAGGTTCAAAATTTTAAAAATATGAAAAGTTCAAAAAGACTATCGTATCCTCCATAATATATTTGGTGGATAATTATCCCAATAATTATTTCTGTTATAAGTTTAATTATTATTGGAAAAGTCAGTGCCCTCGACCACCTTTGGCCGGTTCAAATTGACCGCCCTTAATCGGATTTAAATTCTTGTTGTTTTTTTATGTATGTTAAGTTTTATCAGACCGGATTTTGAAGTGGTCATAGAAGGACGGATCTTTTAACCTCAGAGGTTATAAGTACAATTACCATTTTTACGATGTTTTAGGGTCGCCATGGATAGATCATCTTCAGCCAACCTTTATTCCCTTTAAAATCCCTATACGCTCTCCCAGAACTAACCAGAATCAACCTGGTGAAGTCTGGTGATATTTAGGTCATATCAATTACAAGACAGCCCTGGGCGTTTTTATTTGTTGCTAGGCTTTTAATGGATTTAATGACAATCTGTTTAAATTTAAACAAAGGTCGGTGGTAACTAACACCATTCTTTTATAGGGCTCTGGTTGTCAGATCGGGAATCATTTGATCTATTAATACCAGGCCATCTTATTTGCCGAGTAACGAAACCCAAGACTTTTAAGCAGGTCTTTAATCGGGAATGTTTTCTTAGTTACCCAGAGCCATGAACCGCAAACCTCCAGACTTAATTCAGAAGTATCAACTTTTCCCATAAGTTCCATGAGCTTATCTGAAAGGGGGACATTTTCTTTTACTGCCTCAATCGGTTTTGAATCACCTAGGACCATCATTAGCTTATCATACTCAGCATTGACAGTGTTCATCATCTCGTTAGGTTCTTTGTTATTTTTAGGATTGAACACTCGAGACAATTCGTCATAACGTTGTTTGACCTCATCAGTTTTACTAGCAGCTTCAAAATTGTCTTTTGAGAAATAATATGCTAATACTGTACCAACCCAAGTTCCTATTAAGGGTAATAACATTCCAAATAAATCCTTAATGTCTTTAAATTTTTCAGTTGTATCTGGCGAATTAATGACACGAATACTAAGTATAGTCAATGTAATTAGAAGTCCAATTGAAAGAATAATCATTATTACTCCCATTTTGTCACGAAAAGACCATTTTGATGGTTCATTTAAATAAGTCATTATCAAGATATTGGAAAATAGGTTTCATGCCCTCTTTATACAAATAAAAACGGATTTAATCCTCAAGTTAAACCTTCATTGAAATTAGTTTTGTTACGATACTGTAGTTCCCGGAATATGGTAGAGCTGTTGAACTTTTTTCATTTCGTCAATTATAAGTGTATCCACAATTCGTGCATATTGCTTTGTTGTAGAGAGATTCGAATGGCCTAGCATTTTTGAAACAGCCTCCATTGAAACCCCGTGTGTTAGAGTTACGGTTGTAGCAAAAGTGCCTGGCGGTGTGTGTTGAAAGATTCTTTTTAATATTGCACAGATCGGCAATTTCCTTTAGATACGCGTTCATTTTTTGATTACTACCAACTGGCAGAAGTTTTTGCTCCAATACACATATAGGGTCATTCTCATATTTTTTTATAATTGCAATGGGTACTTGCAATAAAGGTATTTCACTCGGATTGCCTGTCTTTTTTCTTTTTGTTCTGAGCCATCTTTGGTTATTAATACCAATCGTAATATTTTCTCTTGTAAGACTCTTTACATCCGAAAAGGCCAATCCGGTAAAACAACAGAAAATAAATATATCTTTTACCCGCCTGAGACGTTCGATGGAAAAATCTTTATTAATAAGTAATTTTAATTCCGAGTTCGTAAGATAAGCTCTGTTGACCTCCTTGAGACTATATCCCTGAAGGGGAACCTTGCAAAGCTTAAATAAACCCTTTCGGGTTTTATTTATTTCACTTCAGCCGCTTTCGAAAGCAAGCTTTCGACGTGGCTTCAGTAAAATAAATAACCCCGCTGTCGCGGGGTTCATTTAAGCTTTGCGGAGAGAGGGGGATTCGAACCCCCGGTACAGTTTCCCATACGGCAGTTTAGCAAACTGCTGGTTTAAGCCACTCACCCATCTCTCCAATATTATCATTTCACTTAGCCACCTTTGCCCTCCGTAGCTTTAGCGAAGGAGGGTCACCCATCTCTCCTAAATCAACTGACCTCTTTTACAGAGCGGGACAAAAGTAGGAAAACAAGCATAAAGCGCAAAATAAATCAGAATTTTATTTTAAACCTCCAACCAGACCCATAATCAGCTTAAAATTCTCAATAGTCTCCTCATCAAAATCAGTGACTTTAACCTTTTTTTCCTTTACTTCTGACAGAAATCTGCTGAGTATGAAATTCCGGGGAAGTTCTTTCTCCTTAATATATACTGAATTCGGAACTGTAATACCTTCCCTGCTATCTAAAATATGGTTCTTGAAATCGAGTGTCGATAAAAGATCTTCCGAATTTAAAAAAGGTCCTGGCATTCTGATAATCAGATCTCTGTTACTAATTTCCGTCTTGAAAACTGAATTTTTCAGTAGTTCAGCCATTTGTATCTCAGAGTCGTTTTCAAAAAGCAAGACTGAAAAATCAAGACCCCAACCCATCATAATATTACATAACAACGGAATGGAAGAGACATTGGTTGAGGGTATTACACAAACTTTACCTTTAAATCCCATCAGAAGAATAATTGCATTTAACAGGTAGAAGGAGCCTGTATCATTCACAATCAGGTTAATCTTCTTTGAAGAGAATCCTTCACCTCCCATCACGTTACCAAGGATGCTTTGCAAAGGGGTAAGAGTATCGGGAGAGGCAGAAGACAACCGTAATGGATCGAGAATCCTTGTAGTACTCCTCAGGCTCTCTAGATCATCGCGCTGAACTGCAAGGACCCTGTGAAGCTTGTTGATCTCAACCAGATGGGGAGAATGAGTGGTATAGATTACCTGGATCTTATCTTTAATATCCTCAAATACTTTCAGAACGTCTTCCTGAGCTCTGGCATGAAGGCTTACTCCCGGTTCGTCAACAAGAAGCACCATCTGCTTGTCGACGATACTTGCTGAAGCTTTTAACTCCAGATAAAATGACAGGAACCATCTGACACCCCTGCTTCGTTGCTTTGGATAAAGCCGTTCACCTTCATCCTTAATCCAGAATTCGAGATATGGTTTGCCTGCCTTTTCACCATACGAGGCATTATAATGATCTAACTCAAATTGGATATGAATTTTGTTATTTCTTCCAATAGACTGCTGCCAGAAATCATGGAAATTATGTGTAAGAGAATGATTAAGATTTTCTATTTTCTGTTTCAGGATACGACTTGAAGGCTGCTGAAAAAAAGAATAATCAAGCTGAGCAAGAGAAAGGAAATTTCGTGCAGCCTTATAACCTTCAACATTTTCATTTCCACTAATAATATCATCCATGTCAATCCTGTTCGGAAGTAAACTTCCAAAGTCTTCAAACAACTCAAAGACCGGACAATATTCGAAATATTTTTTACCGAGGAAATCACTATTATAATGCGACTTATAATAATGAATTACCTCATCAACTTTATTCTGTGCATCTTCCTCGGGTATGCCATCAATAATATACCCTGAAAACGCTATGTGATTGTCAAGCTCGGATATTATCGATTCCTTGTCAGATCGGGTTTTCCGGTAATCAGCAAGCACTCCTTTCCACTCAAGATCAAATTCATCTTCAATAGGGCGCATAAGAAGTGTCATCTTCTGAAGACGTTCTTCCAGCATAAGTGAAAGATCATTGAGATGATAATCGATCTGATTCCGCTGTTCAACGAGTTTTTTCCACTTTTCTCCAGTCCTTTTCACCATCAATTTTTTCTGAAGACCTTCTGCTATCTCTTCCTTATGCTTCTTTAATTCATTTAATTGATTTATGAGTCCCGGGAATTGGGCATATTTAGGATTCGCAACATCTACCGGTCTTTTCCCGAATAACCTGAAGCTTAAACCCTTTCCTCCATTCTGGGAAAGCTTTGATCTGATGTCCGACTCTTCTTCACTTAATTTGGAGAGAGTCACTTCCATTTCCCGTATAGATGTCATCTCCTCTTCCAGCTTTAAAGTAACATCATTCAGGTAAATTCTCCAGGCATCTTCAAGTGAATCAAGATACTGACTTATTTCTCCACTGACATTAATAACTGAAGAGAGATCCGGAATCCAGCTCCTCGTAAGCTCAATATGTGTTAGTCCTGACAACAACTCTTTCAATTCTGTACCGGGGTTATCGGTAATTTTAATCAGCCAGCCTTTAGGCACACTGAAACGGCAACTCACTTCCGGTAAAGAAAGATCACTTCTCAGAACATCTTCAGAGATAATTCCGGAATAGAAAACTTTCAGACCCTCCAGAACTGATGTCTTTCCTGATTCATTCTGACCTATAAGGCAGGTAATGTTATCAGGCGATATATTTTGCCACCCCGTATCAACAATTGATCTGAAGTTTCTTATTCTGAAAGCTTTAAGCTTCATCATAACATTAATAATTATAATTGAAAACCAATAACAAGAACATCATCCAGCTGCTGGGTAGTACCCTTCCAGTCATAAAACGTACTCAAAAGATGTTGTTTCTGTTGTGACATCGGAAGCTCTTCAAATGAATGAATTATCCGCTTAAAATGTTTGTATTTAAATTTCTTATCTGTCAATTCTCCGAATTGATCGGAGAAACCATCTGAAAACAGATAAAATGAATCGCCGGGTAATGTATCAATACTAACATTTGTGAATGTAGCTTCCTTTAAAGGAGCAACACCTAAGGTCATTTTGTCGGGTTTGAATTCAGTCAACTCACCTTTCCTTATCATAATAAGAGGTCTGTTTGCACCTGAATACTGCAATTTTCCACTGGAACAATCAATTTGACATAACCCGATATCTATACTATCCTGTGTCTCTCCATAGTTACCTGTCTGATGTAATGCCTTCATAACTTTTTCTCTCATCAGGTTTAGTATCCTGTTGGCATTCAGATTAATACCAGATTGCATAATCTCGTTTAGAAAACTTATTCCAAGAATACTCATAAATGCACCCGGTACTCCATGTCCTGTGCAATCAGCAGCTGCAACACACAATTTCTGCTTATTGAAGAAAGCATAATAGAAATCCCCGCTAACAATGTCACGAGGAAGGTAAAGTATAAAAAAATCTTTTACATGGCTTTTAAGCACTTCAGGATCAGGCATTAATGCACGCTGTATCATATCTGCATAACGCAGACTGGCAACATGATCATTCCTCCCCTTTTCCGGGAGCAATGAAAGCAGGTTATGTTTTTCTTGCTTTTCGACGCTCATATGAATCTCATTAATACGAACAATAAATATACATTTTTTTTCATCCTCTTCTACCTGCCTGAGGACAATTTAGTATTACCTTCTTTTAAGAAGTACTACATTCTCAACATGATGTGTATGTGGAAACATATCAACAGGTTGCACAACTGCAACATAATGATTTTCTGAAAGTAATTGTATATCACGTGATTGTGTGGAAGGATTACAACTGATATAGACAATTTTGTCCGGTGTGGCAATAGCTATCCTTTTTATAACATCCTCATGCATTCCTGCCCTGGGAGGATCAGTAATAATAACATCCGGCTTCCCATTTGCCTGGAAAAATTTTTCAGAAAGCACATCTTTCATATCACCTGCGAAGAAGCGAGTATTCAGGATACCGTTAATTTCAGAATTAATTATTGCATCATGTACAGCTTCATCAACATATTCAATACCTATTACCTTCTCAGCATCCTTTGCAATATAATTTGCGATTGTTCCTGTTCCGGTATAAAGATCATATACTATTTCTTTTCCTGAAAGCCCTGCAAATTCTTTTGCTACACGGTAAAGCTCAAGAGCCTGCCTGGTATTTGTCTGATAAAACGATTTCGGACCAATTCTGAACTTCAGTCCATTCATTATCTCAACCAGGTGATTCTCTCCCTTATAAAGGATCGGATCCTGATCACTCAGAGAATCGTTTCTTTTCGAATTGATAACATACATAAGGGATGTGATCTGTGGAAATTCTGAAGCAAGAAAATCAAGCAAACCTTCCCTTTTCTCAATATCTTCATGAAAGAAAACGACAATTACCATCACTTTGCCTTCCAAAGAGTTACGGATTATAATATTCCTGAGAAATCCTTTCTGTTCCCTAAGATCAAAAAATTGCAGGTTATTCTTATGCGCATATTGCCTGACTGCATTTTTTATTGAATTTGAAGGTTCAGGCTGAAGATGGCATTCTTCAATATCAAGAACTTTGTCAAACAGCCCTGGAATATGAAATCCCAGAGCATCTTCTTTTTCAAATTTTACATCAGAAACTACCTCCTCTTTAGTGAGCCATCGTTTGTCAGAAAATGTGTATTCAAGCTTATTCCTGTACATGAAAATCTCGGAGGATCCAATAATCGGGTTAATCTCAGGCAATTCTATCTTACCGATTCTGGTCAGATTATCCCTGACCTGTTTTTCTTTATAGTGGAGTTGGAGCCTGTATGGCAGATGTTGCCACTTACAACCACCACAAACTCCGAAATGGATACACCTGGGTTTAATCCTGTCAGAAGAGTATTCATGAAACTTTACCACTCTTCCTTCCAGATACTTCTTTCTTTTCTTAATAACCTTGATATCAACAATATCGCCGGGAATAAGCATCGGCACAAATACCACAAGGTTATCCACCCGTGCCAGTGCATTTCCTTCAGCACCGATATCGGTAATCCTAACCTTCTCCAGCAACGGCAACTCCTTTCTTCTTCCCACTTGGTCTATCTCCTGGATTTTTTGAAATGAATCATCTTGAATTTTTCAGGTTATTAAGGAACAGAATACCCTCTATTATGCATGGAACTGCACCAGCCCCATGATCAACATTCGGAACTATTACCTTTTTACATAAATCAGTTGATGTTCCAGCCTGAATCATGGCATTATACATATTTTCAGTTGACACCGGATCTACCTGGGTATCACTTCCTCCGTGCGTAAGTAATACGGGCTTGTAACTATGCCATGCTGTAATGCTATTATTATTAAGTGCATCCCTTACCATAGAATACTTTGAGGAGGCACTAAATCCAGAAATGAAATCCGGATTAATCAATCCTGAAACTGAAGTAGTAAGCTGATTATTGATCTGATCTGATGTGAGTAACCCCGTGAACAGCGAATTGACCCTTGAGGCATATGGTTCATTAAAGATATCACTGACAGGGTTGGTAAACTGATTATAAGCAATGTAAGCATTTAAAATATACGCAAAATAAACAGGCATAGGATAAGTCGGTTTATTTGCGATACCCTCCAACAGTTGCAAAATATTATAGGGACCGGCTCCACAGGAGCTCCCTTTGAGATTAAAATCACTATTATAATCCTGCTCAATTGCTTTATCCAGGGCAAGTGTAGCCCAGCCTCCCTGTGAATAACCAAGAAGATAATATTCATTTTTAAATGATATACCCGGAAATTCCGAACCACCTATTTCTCTGGCAGTATACAGCATGTCTACCAACGACCTCACAGTAGGTTGAGTTATAAGGTAAGGGTGAGGAATCTGAGAAGATTCTCCAAATCCCGGATAATCGGCAATCAGAACAACATATCCCATTGAAGCTATGAACTCTATCAATTGGTAATTAAAATTCACCGGATTATTACTTGGGGCATCAGCGTTAAGTGTATTAGTTCCATTCTGGAAAGAAAGCACCGGATAATCCCCCGATGTTGCAGGAACACAAATCAAACCCGATGCATTAATCTGACTGCCGTTAACAGTTGTTTTGTAAACCAGCTTATAAACATCGACATCACTCGTTATGAAAGGTTTGATATTGTTAAGTTCAGGAAGAGATCCGGATGCAACACTGATCAGACTGTTTATAACTCCCTGGTTTAACTCTTCAACAAATTTTTTTGAAACAAAGTATGAATAGTTTTTCCCCGGCTCTTCTTTTTTGCATGATGTAATAAGCGATAAAAACAATGCAATTGAAACTGATTGTATCAATATAATTCTGTTAATCTTCATGATGTCAAAATTATTAGATTATCCATAATGTTTTAACAGATCTGTTTATCTGCCGCAAATATAACTCTTAAAAGGAGACTTTTGTTCTCCCGACTTCGGTCTTCGGTCTTCGGACTTCGCCATACTTTTCCTATATTTGCAGACATTTATTTAACTTTATGGTTTCGGTTCAGGATATCTCAGTTTCATTTGGCAGTTTTGATTTGTTGACGAATATTTCCTTTCTGATAAATGATCAGGACAGGATAGGTCTTGCCGGGAAAAATGGTGCTGGAAAATCAACCCTGCTTAAGATTATTTCAGGTCTTCAGAGCCCCAACTCGGGACTTATAGATATGTCGAAAGATGTATCAATAGGTTACCTTCCGCAACAAATGAAAGTTGATGATACAACAACCGTATTAAATGAAACCATAACAGCATTTTCAGAACTTATAGGTCTCTCGGAGGAGATAGAATACTGCAGTTCCGAGATTGCACGAAGAGAGGATTATGAATCTCCCGATTATCTGAAACTTTGCGATCATCTGACAGTTGTTGAGGAAAGGTACAGGATGCTTGGGGGAGCAAACTATATGGCAGAAGCAGAGGTGACACTCCTCGGGCTAGGGTTTGAACGAATAGACTTTGACAGACCAACTATGGAGTTAAGTGGTGGCTGGAGGATGCGTATTGAACTGGCAAAGATCCTTCTCAGGAAACCTTCCCTGTTTCTTCTTGATGAGCCAACTAACCACCTTGATATTGAATCAATTCAATGGCTGGAGTCATTTCTTTCGGGATATTCAGGAGCGGTTGTTCTTGTCTCTCACGATCGTGCCTTTCTGGATAATGTAACAAAAAGGACAATTGAAATCTCTCTTGGCAAAATATATGACTACAAAGCCTCATGGTCAAAATATCTCGTTTTGAGAGAGGAAAGAAAAGAACAACAGATCGCCTCTTACAGAAACCAGCAGAAGATGATCGGAGACACTGAAAAGTTTATCGAGCGATTCAGATATAAAGCTACCAAAGCGGTTCAGGTTCAGTCGAAGATCAAACAACTTGATAAAGTTGAAAGACTTGAGGTTGATGAAGAAGATAAAAGCGCCATAAACCTTAGGTTTCCCCCGGCCCCCAGGTCAGGAACTGTTGTCGTTGAAGCAGAGGGTCTCTCAAAAAAATATGATACGTTAACCGTTCTTAACAAGATTGATTTCAAAATCTCAAGGGGAGAAAAAGTTGCGTTTGTTGGCCGTAACGGAGAAGGAAAAACCACCTTATCAAAGATAATTACCGGTGAACTGGATTATATGGGCGATCTGAAAATCGGTCATAATGTAAAAATTGGTTATTTTGCACAGAACCAGGATGTATTGCTTGATGAGAACAAAACAGTCTTGCAGACAATTGACGATATTGCCAAAGGTGATATAAGGACAAAGATCCGGGATATGCTTGGTGCATTTCTATTCAGGGGAGATGATGTTGAGAAAAAGGTCAAAGTCCTGTCCGGAGGTGAAAGGGCGAGGCTCGCTCTGGTAAAGCTTCTCCTGGAACCGAGTAACCTTCTCCTTCTTGACGAGCCGACAAATCATTTGGATATGCGTTCAAAAGATATACTGAAACAGGCATTGATTAAATTTGATGGCACACTAATTGTTGTATCTCATGACAGGGATTTTCTCGACGGGATTGTCGGGAAAGTATATGAATTCAAACATAACAGGATAAAGGAACATATTGGAGGAATTTATGATTTTCTCAGGAAGAAAAAGATTGAAAACCTCAAAGAGATTGAGAGAAAAGACAAATCGAAATACGAAGCTGCTCAGGTAAATGTATCGACAAATAAACAGAAATACCTTGAAAAGAAAGAGTATGATCGTAATCTGAGAAAACTGAGAAAAAGACTTGAGGAATCGGAAATCGCAATTGAAAAGATAGAATCAGAAATAATTGCTGTAGACAAATCATTCATGGAACCTGGAAATTCAACGGAAGCTCATGAAATCGATTATAAGAAATATCAGGATTTAAAGGAACAGCTCAACGATGAGATGAACAGATGGACACTGTATAGTCAGGAGGTTGAAGAGTTTTTACAAAATAACAGTTGATAATGGATCTACTTCAATTTGAAAAAGAGTACAGGGTACACGTCTATGAAACCGGACCTGACAGCAAGCTTAATTTGTATTCTCTTTTCAATTATATGCAGGATATTGCATCGGACCATGCTGTTAAGCTCGGATTTGGAAGGGACGACCTTATGAGAGATAACCGTTTCTGGGTACTTTCAAGAATTTATGCCGTCATAACGGAGCGGCCGGTCTGGAGAGACTCAATAATTGTTAAGACATGGCCGAATGGAACAGACAAATTATTTGCCCTTAGAAATTATGAGGTCAAATTTCCTGATGGAAGGCATATAGCTTCCGGGACTTCCTCATGGCTGATCCTTGACCTGACAACAAAAAAAGTCCAGAGGCCTGATTCTATACTAAGCCAATACATTTTCAATCTGTATAATGAACGTTCTCCTATCAGGTATGCCACAAAAATTGATCCTGCCGCTGAAAATGGTGAGGTATCCCCGCTATTCAGAATTAAAGTTAGCGATCTCGATGTGAATCTGCACACAAACAACGTCAGGTATCTGAAATGGGCCGGTGACAGCTACAACCTCGATTTCGTTATGAATAATGAACCTCAATCTGCTGAAATTAACTATCTTGCAGAGTCCAGGTTTGACGAAGAGATAATGATAAGGACATCTGTTGAAAATCAGAATGATAGTTTCTACAACCATTCAATATTCAGAACCAATGATAATAAGGAGCTTTGCAGGATCAGAATTGAATGGGAAAAAGATATCAAAAAATAAGTAAATTAATTTTGATATGAAAAATTGTACTCCTTTAAGGGCCATATGTTTACTGTTATCCGGTATTCTGGTTGCCATAATTCTGAATTCCTGTAAGTCTACACAACATGCGGTTGACTACAAAGATCTGTCCTATCTTTATAATCCCACAAAAAGTCCCATAAATCCCCAGTACAATGTTATTAATAAATCTGATGAATCGTCGGTACTCTCTGTCAGGTTTTCCATGAACGATCTTTTTTTCTCCGAAGCTAACCCGCAGGGAGTTCCCACGGCTCTGGTTCTGCTTACAGTTAAACTTTATAGTATAAGTCAGGGTAGAACCCTTGCTGATACAGCTGTTTTGGATTTAAATATAGTCAAAGAAGCAGGGAAGCAGGAATATATTTATGAAGTACCTCTGAAAGTTGAAAAGGGCACTGAATACCTGGCTGAGATAAAAGTTCTCGACAGGTTACGACTCCATGTAGCACAGGCATTTTTTCTATTCAATACTCTGTCGTACAACAACAGATTCAATTTCAGGGTTCAGGGTCATTTCGAAAAAAATTTACTCTTCAGTCCTGTCTTAAGAGTAAATGAATATATCAATCTTGTTTATTCCCATGGACATGTCGACAGCCTGTTCATCTCATTCTATAAACCTTTCAGGGAAATTCCTGATCCGCCTTCGATACTGCTTCCTGAAAAGACCCTGGATTATGAGCCTCAGAAGGTAGTTGCACTTCCATATTCTGATACGTTACCTATGATGTTCCCAAATCAGGGCATCTTTCTGTGTTCGATTGACAGGAATATAAAAGAAGGATTCACATTTTTAAATTTAGGCTCTACATATCCAAAACTTACTACGCCGGAGATTATGATAGAACCGCTGGCATATCTGGCATCACAGGATGAATTAGCCGAATTAAGATCTGCAGCAAAGCCAAAAGCAGCGCTTGACGAATTCTGGATTAAATGCGGTGGAAATGTTGATAAAGCACGCGAACTAATCCGGATCTATTATACCAGGGTACTCTATTCAAATTACTATTTTACATCGTACAAAGAAGGTTGGCGGAGTGAAAGAGGTATGATTTATATAATCTACGGACCTCCGGATAAAGTCTATAAAACATCTGATGGTGAGAGCTGGGGTTATAAGAAACCCATGATAAAATCGCGGTGGGGTGGCAGATACACGGTAACCGATTCATATCTTTTCTTCAACTTTAAAAAAAGAAAAAACATCTTTTCCGATAATGACTTTTACCTGAGCCGCAGTGAAACTCTTGTAACATTCTGGGACAAGGCAATTGCCAGCTGGAAGAAAGGGATCGTATTCAGACTCGATAATCCGAAAGATATCTAGGATAAGTAATTAAGTATGGAACAAAGAAGTTTGGAGTGCCTAAAGTTAGAAGATACTCCTCAGTGATTTCTCCAATTACTCTAGGCACTTTAGGCACTTTAAGCACTCTAGGCACTCTAGGCACTTTAAACTTCTAAGGCGATATTTTGAAATTTATAATATATAATTTATGCAGAAAGAAACCGATTGTATATTTGGATTGCGGCCTGTAATAGAGGCAATTAAAGCTGGAAAGCAGATCGACAGGCTTTTGATAAAACAGGGCCTTCAGGGTGCTCTTTATCATGAACTTATGACTGAGGTTAAAACACATAATATTGTATTTCAGATCGTTCCGGTGGAGAGAATAGAACTTGTAACAAGAAAAAACCACCAGGGTGTCCTGGCATGGCTTTCAGTAATCGAATATCAATATATTGCAAATCTTCTTCCAATGATTTTTGAAAAAGCGGAAGATCCTCTGATTATTGCCCTTGACGGAGTATCGGATGTAAGAAACTTCGGTGCAATAGTCCGTACAGCAGATTGCCTGGGAGCTCATGCAATTATTATTCCTGAAAAAGGATCAGCCCGGATAACGGCCGATGCTGTTAAAACATCTGCCGGGGCTTTGCATTCGTTTCCCGTGTGCAGGGAAAAAAGCATTGTTCGCGCAATAGAGTACCTGAAAGAATCGGGTCTCAAGGTGTTTTGTGCCGGTGAAAAATCAGCCAAAACAGCTTCGGAAACTTCGTTAACAGGTCCTTCCGTTTTAATTCTGGGGTCAGAAGATAAAGGTATAAGTCGTGAACTTATAGCGTTGTCTGATCAGCAGATAAAGGTACCAATGACGGGCACAATAGGTTCCCTAAATGTATCGGTTGCAGCAGGGATTCTCATGTATGAGATAGTCAGGCAGCGGTCAGTCTGAATTATTCGATAATACTTCTTATCCGCTGATCAAGCATCTGCTGATCCACATTAAATGAAGCCAGACCTGCCAATGTAAGCAACGTATCCGGGGCAATTTTGCCCTCGCTTATTTTTTTCTCCCATCTTGAATGCACCGGGATCTTTCCATCGGATGTAATAAAACCTTTCTCCTCTTTTGTAAGAGACGGGAACATATCTTCACAACCTGTTTCATGAGCTATATGAACCAATTCAGGACCTGTAGCCGGCATTTTTTTGGTTAATTTTTCAGCCAGATTCAGTACTTTATTATCAACCTCCCAGAATTTCTCTATACGAGCGTCTGCTGCTGAATCAAAATAACTTACATCGTAATTCTCATGAGTATGGGATGAGAATTTTCCACTTAATTCTTTTCGCCCGGCAGCTGCAACTTTCGGAGGCATGGTAAATACATCTGTTCCTGCAAGAAGTTCAAGCTGATTGTAATTTCTCAGGCTTGCTGCTATCTGTTTAGTCTGCCAGGGATTCTCTGCAGACAAACCTGTTACCCAATTCTGTGATGAGATAACCGCTTTCTCTCCCGCACCTGAACCATCACCAAGTTTGTTGTTGATCATATATGCGCCTATTCTCCCCAGAAAGACATTCACATAGTCAGGTCTGGCTACCCTTGTAACAAGTACATTTTCCCGTGCACTGAATCCAAGAGTAAAATTGATTTTTACTCCTGAATCCTTAAGAAGTCTTGCCCCGATCAACCCTTCTGCAGTATAAGGAACTTTTACAATAAACTGTTCGGGACAGATATCATGAAATCTCTTGCCATAGGATTGAATAGCTTTAATGTCATGTGCAGTATCTGTGTGGAGTTCGACACTCACATATCCGCCAAACTTGGAAGCCAGTCTGAGCGCATGCCGGGCATTTAATATAAATGCTATCTCTTTAACCCTTTCTTCCGGTGGCAGATCTCTTACAACACCTTTAGCTTCTGAAATAAAAATATCATATATCCCCTTTTGTATTTCATTGTTAAGCAATGAATTATTCGTTGTTAATGCGCTCATTTCGGCAGACCAGTTTGCTTCAGCTTCATCCATATCACCTGTATCAAGCCAGAGTTCTGTACCGGTCTTTTGAAGTGATTTCCAGAAGGGGTCGCTTTTGCCCGTAACATGTTTTTCATTAAGATTCTTCCAAACAAAATCGCTAATTCTGGTACTTATGTCAGCCATGGTTTCAAGTATTGATGTGAAATTTAACTAATTCATTTTTTCGATAAAGTTTGCAGGTCATCACCTGTTGGTTGTTGGAAAACTCTAAGTCCGAACTCATTCATTATAGCCAGCAGGTGTTCAAATATCTCGGACTGGATGTTTTCGAATGGAATAAACTGATTGTTTTTAGTGAAAAGATAAAGTTGTAAAGGTAGTCCATTTCCTTCAAAAGGCCGGTGTCGCATAATAATTGTTTGTTTAGAATCAACCTGCGGATGTTGTTTCAGGTAAGCTTCAGCATAAAATCTATAAATTCCCAGGTTGGTAATCTGTGAAGAATTGAAAAAGGGAGTTATCAGATCGTTAAAGCCTTTCACTGAAGTATTAAGTTGTTTTTCTGAAGATTGAATAAACTCTTTTAATACCGGAACCAGTGAAAGTCTGTCTTTTAGCTCTTTATCAAGAAACCTGATGCTCCTCATATCAATAAATATTGATCTCTTGATCAGCCTGGTTCCAGCCTCCTCCATCCCTTTCCAGTTCTGAAAAGAATCATTTACAAGTGAATAAGTAGGAACTGTAATTATTGTCTTATCGAAGTTTTGAACCTTGACAGTGTTAAGAGTGATATCAGTAACGATCCCGTCAACATCCCGTCGAGGCACAGAAATCCAGTCACCCACTTTCAGCATCTTGTCGGCTGAGAGCTGAATACTGGCAACCAGCCCAAGTAGTGTATCTCTGAATACAATTATCAGAACAGCAGCTATTGCACCCAGACCGGCAAAAAGAGTGCTGATATCTTTTTTGAAAACTACAGATACGATTACAAGGATAGTGATAAGCACTATGAATATCTTTAATAGCTGAACATATCCTTTAATATGCCGGTGCTTTGATATTGGGAGTGTTTTGTAAATTTCATGCCAGGCTTCAATAAATGAATTTAACACAATCATCCCAATAACCACCATATATATATAGGTCAGTTTATGAACCAGAAGCAGCCAGGTAGGATAAGCTTTCAGGGCCCAGGCAGCCATAAACCAGATAACCAGCGCAGGAGCAAAATGTGATAACCGCGTGAAAACTTTCTGTTCCAGGAAAACATCATCCCATGTATTAGTGGTTTTTTTGACTATCCGGGTTACTATCTTCAGGATGATTGCTTTTGCAATCAGGTTTGAAACCCAGCTAAACAATATTACTATCAGAACAAGAGCAATTGTGCTGAGAAATGAAGAAAAGCTATAACTTAATCCGGCATGAACAAATAAATCTTTAAACCATATTGCCGGATCATTTCTTAAAGGCATATCAGATCACTTAAATATTTAGTGGCAAAAATAGATAAATTATCAATCCGTCTCATTGAATATTTTTTGCTTATCATCATTCTGCTGAAAAAATATTCTCAATGAGAACAATCATATACTCATTTTGTTTAGTGCCGGAATAAACAGACTGGTTAAGGAAAACTTTGATAAGTATTTTACTAACAAAGTCTTAGGGTTTGATTTTATACTTAAAGGGAAGGGCGAGAAATGATGTACAAGAATGAAGAGTAAGTAAGAACCCTTTGTGAACCTTAGTGAATCCTTTGTGTAACCCTGACTGCCGACAGGCAGAGGATCACAAAGCAAAACTCAAAGTAACACAAAGGGAAAACCGGAATATTAATTCCTTTTAAAAGACTCCTGCAATTTTGTTATTTGCTCTTTCTGTCAACAACATAGAATAATACAAGGCTGAGTCCGCCGAAGAAGAAGATCATTGCCGGGTAATTGGCTCCCTCATTGAGTACTCCGGCATAGGATAGAATCGCCCCGGCAATAATGCCCAATGCAATTCCCATAAAAAACATCCCGATCTTGAGAGTTACCTTATTCCAGTTAAACAAGGATTTCTGGCCTTCTTTACCGGTATTGAAAAGAGTGGCGTCTGCTCCTTTATCAATTAGAGCCATTCTCTCTTTGTTACGGGTGGTAATGTGAACATAATAAATACCAAATATTGTGGCGAATAATGCGATAAATGCAACTAATACTTCCATGACTTTAATTATTAATTATTGGTTAAGAACTCTTTTGTACCTTTAGACTACAGCGCATAGAATCCGGTTACAATTAAAAGATTAATAAATTAATTAATTCATGGTAACCAATTCATAACTTTGCTCGTCAAACTGGCAGAATGAATTATAAAGGTGACATATATTATATAGAGCAGATCCTTGCAGGAAACAGTAATTCTTTCAGCTATGTTGTAGAACGACATAAAAATAAAGCCTATAACCTGGCTTTCAGAATATGCGGTAACCATGAAGAGGCTGAAGAGATTGCACAGGATTCATTTTTAAAAGCATACAGATCACTAAAGAGTTTTAAAATGAAAAGCAGTTTTGCGACCTGGCTTTATCGAATCGTATATAATACTGCGATTTCGCATGTAAGAATTAAGAAGAAAAGGGTTCTTTCACTGGAAGATTTCCCGGCAGATGCCACAGATTTCATCGGAAACAACACAAGTGAGGAAGAGGCAGAAAAGGAATACATGAGTTCTGTGGTTAACTTTGCCCTTCAGAAAATCACTGAAGAAGAGAGAGGATTGATAAGTCTCTACTATTATGAGGAGATGAATACTGAGGAGATATCGGATGTTACAGGAATTAGTAAATCAAATATTAAAGTAAAGCTATTCAGGGCCAGGCAGAAAATGCTGGAAATAATTGAAAAGGTAGAAATGAAAAAATTTATATATTATGAATAACCAGGAAAAATATAATGATGATCTTCTCAGGAAGTATATTAGTCCTGAAAAGATTGAAAAAGCACCTGAAGGATTTACCTCAAGAGTAATGACGCACATTCAGATCGAAACCATACCTTCAGCAGGTACAGGCGGGTCAAAGAAAAAGAACCTGGTTCCGGTTATCTCTGCCGTAGTTACCATATTATTAATAGCTGCAGCCTTTCTGATCCCTGGTAGTGAATCTGATTCATTAACTTCTGAGGTTCTCGATCTTATCAAAAGTACAAAGTTCTCCTTGCCTGAGATAGACCTGTCATCAATCTTCCGGCTTAATCTTCCTTCAGTGTTGATATATGTCTTTATAGGAATCTTATTGCTGACTGCATTCGACAGAGCACTTTATGAGATATTTCACAGGGAGAAATAGTCAAAGACTTTCTACTTTTGAGTTGAGTCCCTTTGCATTAAGTGACCTGCTCATAGCGGTGAGCACCTCTACAATGCCTAATTTGACCTCACAGCTACCTTTAAAATGCACAATCAGAGCACATTGTTCTGCCTGAACTGAATCGTGGCCACATACTTCAACCAACGATTTGATGACATGTTCAAAAGTATTGATTTCATCATTGTAGAGAATCAGAGAACCTGATTCACCGCCGCTTTTCAGCTTGTCATCTTTATGTAATGTCCTTTCCTTCATTTCAGATTATCAATTAGTTGTTTTGCCGCATCAATCGAAATCTCTTTCTTACCCAGCCAGGCCACAACCTTTGCCTCACGATATCCGTTTCTGTTTAACAGGTCAGCATACTCGGCAGCGGTTTCAAAAGTAATAAATTTCCCAATCAAATATGCAATTTTTCCGTCCTCAACCGGCTGAATATCCAAACCACGGGTACCCGCCATTTTCCTGATTCCCTCAACCATATCCTCTTTAAGAGGCTTTACAGACCTTGTCACTTCAACTCTGAATGAGAGTGTTGGGGGTATAGTATCGACCTTTGTTTCCTGTAAAGATTTCCCAAAAGTGGCAAAAGGTTTCTTTCCCCACTCCTTTTCAAGTAATGCAGCTCTGTCAGCCGAAACAGTTTTGCCTCCGGACAGTCCAACAACAAATGCATCTTTAAAACCTTTGGCTTTGACCAGCGCAAGAGATTTATTTGCATCTGAAGATCTCCGGAACATACCGGCATAATAAGTCGTTTTGTCAGTTCCTGCGATTTTAAATCCGTAAACCGGTGTGATCCCTTTAAAATATGCAGGTGTAACCGGATTACGGAAGACTGCAATTTGTATACGGTAAATAAGTCCTGCTGGTACCTCAGGATCAATAATTATCTTTTCTTTCGGATCAGTTACAGGTTTGGTCAGTATTTCGAAAAAGGTAAAAGTTTCAACCCGGGGTTTAACAACAGGGGCAACCAGTTTAGTAGTGTCAGATTTCTTATCGGTTATTTTAACAACTTTAGTATCAGCTTTTTTAGATGTGTCATTGACAACCGGGTATTGCGGTAGTTTAGTTGTCTCCATTGGATGTTTAACAGTGTCTGGAAGCGGATTCGTAATAACCTTGGCTTCACGGTATTTCTGATCAGCTGAATTTTGAAAAAATGAAGCCAGCTTTTCATTTTCGGAAATTCTTACTTTCAGGGCGGACTTTTCTGAGCCTGTAAGCTTTTCGAATTCTTTCTTCTGCTCAACAACAAGTGCAAGTACAGAATCGGCTTTAAACTGAAACATAATGGCTTCACCCAGGATCTTTTCATAATTCCCCGGGAGGATCTCTTTTGAGGAGGTCTCTATTCCGGCAGTTTTTTTATCTGGCTCCTTAAGAGCAGGTTTAGCGCCTATCTTACCGGAGTCAACCTTTTCAGTCTTTAAAATTTCTATGGGTTTTATTTCAGAATCTGCTACTTGTCCTTTCTTTAAGTTGCATTGCTGCAAAAATTCAGGTACACCCAGCTCCCTGGCTGCTTTTTTCCCCGCCTGTTTTGTGAACAGGTTATAAGAGTCAACAGCTTCTGAGAATTTCCCCGACATCTGTTGTGCCCTTCCAAGATAAAATAAGCCGTCTGCAGGCAATGTCTTTACATTACCTGCTGCCTGAATAGCCTGCTGCAAAAGGATAGCAGCTTCACCAGGGTCCTTACTCATTTTTACCAGGCAGACTCCTGAGTAGTATTTATATAGAGGATCTTTGGAATAGGTCTTTAGCAGTTCACTGAACTCAATGTAGGCCTTTTCATAATTACCTTTCGAAAATGCTTCAAATGAGGATTGGCGGGTGGGTTTCGACTGACTGATCTGGGAAAATAGATTACTAAAAGATAATTCTATAACCATTATCAGGCAAAACAAGATTATCTGTTTTTTCAATTTCATACCTTCAATTTAATAAGCTTTCGCAAATAATTAATTTTCAATCTATTACATGCCAATTCAAATTCTTTATGTGCTGATTTATGTTAATAACAATTGACTGTTTTTTTGCGAATAACAATTCAAACTTCGTAAATTTACCCATAATAATAAAATAAACAACTATGATACACTTAAAAGAGGGAATGAGAGCCCCCGGTTTTGAAGGTATCGATCAGAATGGCAAAAATGTAAAGCTAAGTGATTTTACAGGGAAAAAGGTAGTTCTGTATTTTTATCCCAAAGATAATACGCCTGGTTGTACAGCAGAAGCATGTAATCTGCGTGACAATTATGATTCATTTTTGAAGAATGGATTTGCAGTAATCGGGGTAAGTCCCGATAATGAAAAATCACATAAAGGTTTTATATCCAAATACTCACTGCCGTTTCCGCTTATAGCTGATACTTCAAAGAAGATATTGAATGATTATGGTGTATGGGGAGAAAAAAAAATGTATGGAAAAACCTTTTTAGGTGTTATAAGGACAACTTTTATTATTGATGAAAAAGGGATCATCGAAAAAATAATCACAAAAGTCGATACAGGTGGTCATACTAAACAGATTTTCGATATGTACAATAAATAAAACCAATTATATGAGCAAAGAAAGAAAAGAAATAAACAAGGAAAAGCTTAAAGCACTTGAAATTACGCTTGGGAAAATTGAGAAGGATTTTGGCAAGGGAACAATAATGAAATTAGGTGATCATGCTATTGATAACATTCAGGTCATCTCTACAGGTTCAATCGGACTGGATGCCGCCCTCGGCATTGGTGGCATACCTCGCGGAAGGGTAATAGAGATTTATGGTCCTGAAGCATCAGGAAAAACAACCCTGGCTATCCACGCTATAGCTGAAGCACAAAAAAACGGAGGTATTGCTGCAATAATTGATGCAGAACATACATTTGACCGTAATTATGCTGAGAAACTGGGTGTGGATGTTGAAAATCTTCTCATTTCTCAACCTGACAACGGAGAACAGGCTCTTGAGATCACCGATAACCTCATCCGGTCAGGAGCACTTGATATTGTTGTTATTGACTCAGTTGCCGCGCTTACACCGAGAGCCGAAATTGAAGGTGAAATGGGTGATTCCAAAATGGGACTTCAGGCAAGACTGATGTCTCAGGCACTAAGGAAACTTACTGCAAACATTAATAAGACAAACACATCCTGTGTCTTTATTAATCAACTGAGGGATAAAATCGGTATTGTTTTCGGTAACCCGGAGACTACAACCGGTGGAAATGCATTGAAGTTTTATGCATCAGTAAGACTGGACATCCGCAGAACAAGCCAGCTTAAAGAAGGTGAAGAAATTATTGGCAGCCGGACCAGAGTGAAAATTGTGAAGAATAAGCTTGCACCACCATTCAAAAAGGCTGATTTTGATATACTTTACGGAGAAGGGATTTCACAGCTTGGAGAGATTGTTGACCTGGGTGTCGATTTTGATATCATCAAGAAAAGCGGTTCATGGTTCAGTTATGGTGATACCAAACTTGGTCAGGGACGTGACGCAGTAAAACAGATCCTTAAAGATAATCCGGAACTATATGATGAACTGAAGGCTAAAGTATCTGAAGCCCTGAAAAAATAATAACTCAGCAAATTTATAGGATTATGAAAAGATATCTGTTACCGGTAATTCTTCTGGCCCTGCTTTTTACTTCAGCATGCAAACAAAAACCTGAAGTCAAAAAAGAAGCCTTGCCACAGTTCAATAACCAGCTTACTGCTGAAGAGAAAGCTGGAGGAGTGATGACCCCTGAAATAATGTGGAAATTCGGAAGGTTGGGTACTTTTGCTCTTTCTCCGGATGGATCAGGTGTGCTCTATACTGTTACAGATATAGATCTGCAGAGCGAATCCCGGAGAACAAACATTTATAAAACAACGGCAACTGGTGGCAATCCCGTTCAACTTACCAGCGATGGAGGCAGTTCTCCGCAATGGATCAATAACGGGAAATTAATTGCTTATGTAAATAAAGGGAAACTCTGTACAATGAATTCAAACGGTTCTGAACAGAAAACAGTTACCGGCGTAAGCGATTTTGAGATTTTCAGTGTTTCGCCCGTTGGAAACAGGATTTATTTTACAAAAAGAGTCAAACTGGATCAGACTGCCAATGAGAAACATAATCTCCCGAAAGCAAACGTCAGGATTATCAATGATCTGATGTACAGACACTGGGACTATTGGAGTGATTTTTCATACAGCCATATCTTCATAGCTTCGTTTAATGGAAGCAACGTTTCAGATGAAAAAGATATGATGGAAGGCCAGAGGTTTGAATCACCCACCGCTCCCTATTTCGACGAGGGTGAAATTACATGGAGCCCTGACGGAAAATCAATAGCCTATACCACCAAAAGGCTTAATGGCAAAGCTGACGCAGTAAGCACAAACTCAGATATTTACTGGTATAATATTGAAACAGGGAAAGAAATTAATATTTCTGAAGGTAACAAAGGTTATGACAGGTACCCGGTCTTTTCTCCCGATGGTTCAAAGATAGCATATCAAAGCATGGAGAGAGATGGTTATGAAGCCGATCTCGACCGGCTGTGTGTTTACAATATTAAAGATGGATCAAGAATATGGATATCTAAAGGATGGGATTTTGATGTATCTAATATTACCTGGGATGGCGATACAACAATATACTTCGTCTGTTCTCATCTGGGTACTTCCCAGATATTCAAAACCGGCCTTCAGGGGAAAGGTGTATCAAAAGTAACGGAAGGAGTGCATAATCTCGGGCCTTTCACTTTAAAGTCAGGGGTCATTGTTTCAGAACTTCTCTCAATGTCGATGGCTCCTGAACTTTCCACCATTGATATGAAGACAGGATCCATTAAGCAGATCACTTCAATTAATAAATTTATCTACAACGACCTCAAAATGGGCAGGGTTGAGGAAAAATATATCAAAACAAAAGACAAGAAAGACCTTCAGATGTGGGTAATCTACCCTCCTGACTTTGACCCGGCAAAAAAATATCCTGCACTGCTCTTCTGTGAAGGAGGTCCGCAGTCAGCACTGGATCAGTTCTGGTCATACAGGTGGAATATGCAGATGATAGCAGCAAAAGGCTATATAGTATTTGCACCAAACCGTCGTGGTGTTTCCGGATTTGGTCAGGAATGGAAAGAACAGATTTCCGGCGATTATGGCGGAAAAAACATTCAGGACTATCTTGATGCAACCGATTCGATGGCTAAAGAACCCTACATTGATTCAAAGAGAATGGGTGCCGTGGGGGCAAGTTATGGTGGCTATTCAATCTACTACCTTGAAGGTGTTCATGAAGGAAGATTTAAAGTGTTTATTGCACACTGTGGTGTGTTCAACTTCGAGAGCGAATACGGATCTACTGAGGAGCTCTGGTTTCCAAACAAAGATTATGGAGGTCCATACTGGGAAAATCTGCCGAGCTATAAATTCTCCCCTCATAAGATGGTTAATAAGTGGAAAACGCCAATTCTCATAATTACCGGGGCCAACGATTTCAGGATACCCTATACACAGAGTTTTGAGGCATTTCAGGCTGCCCAGTTGCATGGTGTTCCAAGCAGACTACTCTTTTTTGAGAATGAAAGCCATTGGGTGACTAAACCACAGGATGCGGTGGTATGGCAGCGTGAATTCTTTGAATGGCTGGATAAGTATCTGCGCTGATCTGGGTGATCATCGGGAAATAATAATTAATGCTTAATAAGATCATCCAGTACAGTTCTTACTTTCTCCTCAATTGGCAACTCTCCATCAATCCAGTGAATCTTAATTCCCCTCCTCTCCATTCCGCGGAACCAGGTCATTTGCCTTTTAGCAAACTGATGAATGGCGACTTCCAGGCCACGGAACATTTCTTTATATGAAATCTTGCCGGTCAGATAGAGTGTAATAAACTTATATTCAAGACCATAATAAATTAACGTTTCTGTGCTTATACCATTATCAATCAGATTTTTCACTTCCTCAACCATACCTGAATCAAGACGCTGCCTGAGTCTTTCTGTTATTCTTCTTCGTCTCGAATCTCTTTCGAACATCAGGCCTACTATAAGTGGTTTTACTTTGGGAGACTCACTTGCCCGTTTTCCTTTATTAGTGGTGAAGTGTTCGATTTCAATGGCTCTGATAACCCGCTTCCTGGAATCGATATCCGTTGTATTGTGAAGGTTTTTAAAGGTTAATAATATGTTTTTTAGTTCCTCCATTGATTTTTTCTCAAGTTCAATTCTCAATCCGCTGTCAGGAGGAACCTCTAACAATTTGTATCCTGTTATTATACTATCAGCATACATACCGGAACCTCCGCAGACAACAGGAAAAATATTTCTCTTTTTCAGATCGGAATAGACTTTGATAAACTCACGCTGGTATTCGAAAACATTAAATTTATAGCCAGGATCAGCAATATCGATCAGATGACATGGTATCTGGATGCCATTAATCAGATAATCAGCATAGTCCTTCCCTGTGCCAATATTCATTCCCCTGTAAACCTGCCGGGAATCTGCACTGATAATCTCACCTCTCAGCCTGTATGCTATAGCTGCTGCCAGGGCAGTTTTACCAGATGCGGTTGGTCCTGTAACAACCAACAAATCATAGATTGTATCCAACTCCTCAGTTATATATTTAATCATTCCGTCAGGAAAAGCAATATACCATAAATTTACTTAATTTTGATTCGCATTCAATTCAGATTCTTATGAATAACAAGTTGTTACTTTTTGGAGTAAAAGATATAATTATTAATCCGGTAAAGGCCTGGGAAACAATTGATTCAGAGAACAGGTCTGTCAATGTGATAAGAAATAGCTTCTTATTTCCTTTGATCTTCATAGTATCAGTTTCGGCAATCGCAGGATCTTTAATCTATACAAACGCTGAATTATCGCCCGTTTATTCTGTTTTTGTCGGAATCAAATGTTTCCTTCTCTTTTATATTACTGTTTATTCTACTGCTTTTATCCTCAAGGAAATAACTTATCCACTTGATCTCGGCAGGGATTTTGCCGTTTCCTTCAGGTTAGTTGCATATTCAATAGTACCACTTCTTTTATGCCAGCTTTTAAGTCGTTTATTTGAATCTCTTCTTTTTGTAAATGTTATAGCTCTTTATGGTCTGTACATCTTCTGGACCGGCTTTGGAAAGCTGTTGACGCCTCCGGTTTATAAAAAAACACCTCTTCTGATAGCAGCGATGTTTACCTTCGCCGGTATATATATCACTACAAATTTTCTATTTACCAAGCTAATCGACAAAATCTATTCTGCATTCTTTGCTTAATCGGCATAATGAAAGGTGGCGCTGGAAATATTGTAATTAAAAATAAAAAGGCTTCTCACGATTATGAGTTCCTCGAGAAATTTGTGGCAGGGATTAAACTCTCCGGAACAGAAATTAAATCGATAAGACTCGGAAAAGCCACAATTGCAGATTCGTATTGCTTTTTCAATAATAGCGAACTCTTTATCAAGGGAATGCATATTGCCGAATATTGGTGGGGAAATCTGAATAATCATGATCCTCTGCGGGAAAGAAAACTACTACTCACATCCCGCGAGTTAAGAAAAATTGAAAGAAAAATAAAAGAGACCGGTTTGACTATCATTGTCATGAAAATCTTCATCAACGACAGAGGACTGGCAAAAGCCGAAATTGCAATCTCGAGAGGCAAGAAGGAATACGACAAGCGTGAAACCCTCAAGCGCAAGGATGCAACCCGGGAAATGGATCGGATGAGGAAGGTTTGATCAGAAGTTTGGACTGAGCAGGTATCTTGAGTAGAATTTCACAATATAGTCAACGGCTTCCTCAGATGTGTCAACCAGGGTAAAAAGGTCAAGGTCGTCGGCTTTTATGTTATGCTCTTCAGCAAGCATCTCGGTTTTGATCCATTCTATTAAACCGCTCCAGTATTTTTTCCCGACAAGTATTATTGGAAATTTACCGATCTTCCGGGTCTGGATAAGGGTTATGGCTTCAAAGAGTTCATCGAATGTGCCGAATCCACCCGGAAGGACTATAAAACCCTGAGCATATTTCATGAACATAACTTTCCTGATAAAAAAATGATCGAAGGTTATCAGCTTATCTGAATCGATATATGGATTAGGATGTTGTTCAAAAGGAAGATCTATATTAATACCAACGGATTTGCCCTTTCCCCTGGCAGCTCCCTTATTTGCTGCTTCCATAATGCCAGGTCCACCGCCGGTAATGATCCCATAGCCATTCTGTGTCAGTTTGAAAGCGATATCTTCTGCAAGTGTGTAATACTTATTATTGAGTTGAGTCCGTGCAGAACCAAAAATTGAAACACATGGACCGATACGTGCAAGTTTTTCAAAACCCTCAACTAATTCAGAGATGATCTTAAATACTCTCCATGAATCTGTTGTGTGAATTTCATGCCATGTTTTTTGTTCAAAGGCATCTTTAATAAGATCTGCAGGTTTCTCCATTTTGGTTTCAATAAAAATTATCAACTCAAATATAATTAAATTCTTATGCCTTAAGTTCTGCCTTTAGATATTTTCCGGTATAACTCTCTGAACATTGCACAAGTTTTTCAGGCGATCCTGTGAATATAATATTACCTCCGGCTTTCCCTCCTTCTTTACCCAGATCTACAACATAATCAGCCATCTTTACTACATCAAGGTTATGTTCAATTACGATTACCGTGTTTCCTCTGTCAACAAGTTTATTAAGTACATCGAGCAATACTCTGACATCCTCAAAATGCAATCCTGTTGTAGGTTCATCGAGTATATAAAGTGTTTTACCGGTATCGCGTCTGGCCAGTTCAGTTGCCAGTTTAACCCGTTGGGCCTCACCGCCGGAAAGGGTTGTAGACTGTTGCCCAAGTTTTATGTAACCAAGTCCGACATCCTGAAGTGTTTTAATTTTTTGATAAATTGACGGCACATTAACAAAACACTCAACAGCCTTATTAATAGTCATTTCCAGTATGTCACTTATGGACTGACCTTTATACTTTACTTCAAGCGTTTCGCGGTTATATCGTTTCCCGTTACATTCGGTGCAATGAACGTAGACATCGGGCAGAAAATTCATTTCGATGGTTTTCATACCTGCCCCTTCACATCCTTCACAACGTCCTCCTTTTACATTAAAAGAAAACCTCCCGGCGCCAAATCCACGTATTTTAGCTTCAGTAGTCTGTTCAAAAAGCTTCCTGATATCTGTGAATACACCGGTATAAGTAGCCGGATTTGAACGTGGTGTTTTACCAATAGGTGACTGGCTTACTTCAATAACCTTGTCGAGATGTTCGAGTCCCATTATTTTCCTGTATGGCAATGGTGCTTTGCCAGAATTATGAAATCTCTTTGCAAGGGCAGGATGAAGAGTCTGGTTAATGAGTGATGATTTGCCGCTTCCTGACACTCCGGTAACACAAATAAATGTGCCAAGCGGTAATGTAACATCCACATCATTAAGGTTATGTCCTGTGGCACCTGAAAGTACCAGGAATTTTCCATTACCTTTTCTGCGATCGTCAGGAATATGGAATTTCTTTTTATTATTCAGATATGAAGAGGTAAGTGTATCACATTTCATCAATTCATGGGGACTTCCATGAGCCACAACAAATCCACCGTGGCGTCCGGCTCCCGGGCCCATATCAATTACGTGGTCAGCTGACAGAATCATCTCTCTGTCGTGTTCTACCACAATAACCGAGTTGCCTGCATCCCTGAGCTGTTTCAATGCAGCTATCAATCGTCTGTTATCACGCTGATGAAGTCCGATACTCGGTTCATCGAGAATATAAAGTACATTGACAAGTCTTGATCCGATCTGGGTAGCCAGTCTGATCCTCTGGCTTTCTCCTCCTGAAAGAGTTCTTGCACCTCTGTTCAGCGACAGATATTCAAGGCCTACCTCAAGCAGAAAACCAAGTCTGGCTCTGATCTCTTTAAGAATTTCTTCAGCGATTATTTTCTGCTTCCCTGTCATTTTCTCCCCGATATTTGCCAGGAACAGAGATAACTCTTTGATATCCATAGCAGAGAGCTCTCCGATATTTTTGTCAGCTATCCTGAAAAATAATGATTCTTTCTTCAACCGGGTACCTTGACATTCAGGACAAATATTATACTGTACATATTGGTCCTTTATTCTTGTACCGTTCTTTTTTCCATTGATTGTTTCAAGATTCCCAACAAAATTAACAACACCTTCAAACGTTAAAAAATAGTTGGAAGTCATTCCCAGTGGAGTATTAGATAATTTAAGGACTTCATCTGAACCATAAAGTACCTTGTTAAGAGCATCTTCAGGAATCTCTTTTATTGGAGTATCCAGAGTGAATCCGTTTTTTTCCGCTATTGCTTCGATTTGCCAGAAGATCCAGATATTTCTGTATTTTCCAAGGGGTTCTATCCCTCCTTTTCTTATACTGAGTTCCCTGTCAGGAATAAGCTTTTCCTCATCAATACTTGATACCTCACCCAGTCCGTTACAATGAGGGCATGCACCCTGCGGTGAATTGAAAGAAAATGTATGAGGTGCCGGTTCATTATACGAAAGACCCGTTACAGGACACATCAGATGACGGCTGAAATACCTTGGTTCATTATTCTCTGTATCGAGAACCATCATCACTCCGTCGCCCTGATCCAGTGATGTAATAATTGAATCATTAAGTCTTTTATCCGTAGTATCTCCTACCCTGAATTTATCAATGACAAGTTCAATATAATGAGTTTTATACCGGTCAAGTTTCATTCCGGGAGTTAGTTCCCTGATTTCATTGTTTATACGAACATTCAGAAAACCTTTTCGTCTGAGTTGTTCAAATAACTCTTTATAATGACCTTTTCTCCCTTTTACAACAGGTGCCAAAAAATGTACTTTCTTCCCGGAGAATTTGCTTTTTACCAGGTCAAGTATCTGGTCATCTGTATATTTGACCATCTTTTCTCCTGATGCATATGAATAGGCATCGGAAGCCCTGGCGTATAAAAGCCTGAGAAAATCATAAACTTCCGTAATTGTGCCAACAGTGGAACGAGGGTTTTTATTAGTGGTCTTTTGCTCGATTGAAATCACCGGACTTAAGCCTGTAATCTTATCAACATCAGGTCGTTCCATCCCACCAAGAAATTGCCGGGCATAAGCTGATAGAGTTTCCATATAGCGTCTCTGACCCTCAGCATATATGGTATCGAATGCAAGTGATGATTTTCCACTGCCACTTAAACCGGTAATTACTACAAGTTTGTTTCGTGGAATAGTAACATCGATATTTTGTAAATTATGGACCCTTGCACCAAGGACTTTTATCTCCTGATTCATCTTGACTTTTCCTCTTCAAAAGATCTGTTCTCAGCTTCTGTATTTTCAGTACTTCTCATCCCCTCTGAAGGAATCTTTATCAGATATTGTTTATTTGTTTTTGGTGTCAGGTATGGTTTCCTTAACCAGGGATTCAGAAGTTTTAACATCTTATAATTCGTTCCAAACTTCTCAGCAAAATTGGAAAAATCGGTTACTAAACTGTCAACTTTTACTTCATAGAATTTAAATTCAGGAAATAAATCCTCTTTGGCAATCTTAAAACCATAATATTCAGGATCAGTTATAACGAGTTTATATGCCACTGCTCTGAAAATATATCTTGCCGTTTCTTCGCTTAACAGAAGATCGTAATAGTTATTCTGATGCTGAATATCAATCTGCTCATCAACTGCCCCTCTTCCACCGTTATAAGATGCTGCCGCAAGGGTCCAGTTACCATATTTTTCGAACGATTTCAGAAAGTAATCACAGGCAAATTGTGTTGATTTTTCCACATCGTACCTTTCGTCAACAACATTATTAATCTCCATACCTTCTTCCCTCCCTGTTTCAGGCATGATCTGCCAGAAACCTGTTGCTCCGGCAGGAGAAACCATGTTGCTGTACTCACTTTCTGCAGCAGCCAGGTATTTAAAATCATCAGGAACGTTGTTTTTTTTGAGAATCTTTTCTATAATTGGAAGGTACCTGTGTGCCCTCATTATTATAAGAATAGTTGATGAGTGTCTGTAAGCACTTGTCAGGATTTCGCGCTCAAGGCTCTCTCTGGTATCAAAATTGTCAAGGGGCATTTTCTCATCAGCGAAAGTCACATTCTCAGGTAACTTATACGATTTGATATAATATATTGTATCCAATATCTGATGAACTTCCACCTGATTGCTGTCAAAACTTTTAAAGCCCTGGGCAATTGAGAGAATGATAATAATTGTACCTGTCAGAACAAAAGCAGTAAGTATTGTTTTTCTTTTTGGATTTGTCATAGCGATTCAAGCTGTTTGAAATAAAGTGCAAAGTTAACATTTTTGCACCTAAAAAATAATTTCAACAGTGGTAAATAAAAAGAAGGCTGATGAGTTATCAGAACTTATATGATAACCCTGAGAAGATCCCAAAAGAATATGGATGAATGTATGAACCTGTAGTAACACTGAAAGGATTGATGTAATATCTGAATGTTGGTTCAAGGTTCAGAGATAATTTATCTGAGACTTTGTATTCCATACCCATTCCGAGAGAACTACTAAAAGTAAGAGGATTCAGTCCTTTAGTATCCCCTACAGGATATCTGTTTCCATCAAGAGTAGTATATACTGAATTATTGACCAGGAGATTATACGATACTCCTCCGATAAGATTAATACCAATGGTTCTGTCTATAACTTTATATCTTAAGAGGACAGGTAATTCCAGGTAACTTAAGCTCTGGTTCAGTGAACTGTTGACAGGCTGAAGATTTGCTTTATTAGGGTCTATCACGTCATTTGTAAATTCGGTAAGTATCCTGTCTGAACCATTAGCAATAAGAAAAACATCAGGATTACTTGTATGAATTGTACCATTCGTGGTTAGCACTTTAAAGTTGTCAACTCCTTTGGCGTTATCATATGGTTTAAATCCGCTGAAGGAATTTATACCATCTACCTTCTGTCCTAAAGAGGAATAATAAAGACCTGATTGTATACTTAATCTTTTACTGATTTTATAAGAAAAGGCCACTCCTCCTGAATATGAAAAAAGAGGTTGTTCAGATTCCATCAGTTGCTTTGAAAGTCCATCATTCCCCGAATTAAAACTCGAATAATATGTCGGCGAGGCCAAAGCTGCTATAGACCATCTGTTCTGAAGCTTTGCCGTAATAATCTCCGGAAAATATTGCAGTTCAGATTCTCTGATCTTAATTGAGGTTTCATGAGAGGTATTAAAAGATTTGAGGAATGGACCAGGCATTGTTTCATTATTTATTATTGACAAGCTTCTGATATTCTGAATGTGTGTAACATCTTCAGGTGAATCATCAGCTTCAATTTCCTTAATAATAGTGGCGGTGTTACTACCATCAGTTAAGACAACAGCTGAGTTTTTAATTTGATCATATTTAACAGCCAGCAAATTCCGTGGATTGTTGTTTGGTCTGGAAATGACAGGAGCAGATGCCTCCACATTAAAAGCAACTATAGAGCCTTCAGGTCCGGCTGACATTTCCCTGCTCCATCTGTAAGCGAAAAAACTCACAGTCAGCAGAACAGTGATCACAGCAGCAACTTTAAGAAAGATAAAAGGATGTGACCTTAATTTAATAACGGGTTGAATTCCATCCCAAACCTCCGGGGGCGGAAGTACCTCGAAATCTTTAAGTCCGTTTCTAAAGAGAAGGTCTATATTTGCTCCTTTTTCATTCATTAGCGACTTTCTTCTTAATTCCAGTATATGATCCCACTCTTCTTTGAAGAATAACCCTGGCGCGGGAAAGATTTGATTTTGACGTTCCCTCTGAAATATTCACCATTTTACCTATTTCTTTATGTGAATATCCTTCGATTGCATATAGGTTAAATACCATTCTGTATTTCGTGGGAAGTTCCCTTATAATTTCGAGCAGGTCATTCGCTTCAAGACCAGCATAATCCTGATTATCAGGTTCTGCATCGGGTTCCTGTATCATATCTATGTCATCGACACGATACAGGTTATGCCTGCTTCGGAATTTTTCCAGCGCGGTATTAACTGTTATTCGGCGCATCCATCCCTCGAAAGAACCTTCATGCTTGTAATGATCAAGGTTTTCAAATATCTTTATAAACCCTTCCTGAAGAATATCCCGTGCCTCCTCATCATTACCTGAATACTGAAGACATACAGCATATAACTTAGCAGCATGTCGCCTGTACAAAAGTTCCTGATCTCTTCTGTTACCGGCAAGACAACCTTTTATTATTTTCTTTATCTCCGACAAGGTTTTTTACCTGAATGAGAATATAAAAATATTAAATAATTATCTTAAATGCCACTAATTCTATAAAGATTGATGAAATTTATTAAAAAAAGGTTGCGTTCAGGGAGTATTAAAGATGAATCACTTCACCATAAGCAGCGGCTGCAGCTTCCATAATAGCTTCTGACATTGTTGGATGAGGATGAACCGCTTTTATCAGTTCATGAGCAGTTGTTTCAAGTTTCCTGGCAACAACTATCTCTGCGATCATTTCCGTAACATTGGCTCCTATCATGTGAGCACCAAGCAATTCGCCGTATGCAGCATCAAATATAAGTTTGACAAAACCATCTTTTGCACCGGAAGCGCTTGCTTTTCCGGAGGCCGTAAAAGGAAACTTTCCAACTTTGATATCATAACCGGCTTCCCTGGCAGCTGCTTCGGTAAGCCCGCATGATGCAATTTCCGGAGTTGTATAAGTACATCCCGGAATATTTGAATAATCAAGAGGTTCAACTTCTTTACCTGCTATCTTTTCAACACATATAATCCCCTCTGCCGAAGCCACATGTGCAAGAGCCGGTCCATGTACGATATCACCAATAGCAAAAATACCCGGGACAGATGTCGCATAAAAATCATCAACAATAACTTTGCCTTTATCAGTTTTAACACCAGCACTTTCAAGACCAATATCTTCAATATTTGCACTGATACCGACTGCAGAAAGAACAATATCAGCCTCAACAACCTCCAGCCCTTTGGGTGTTTTAACAGACACATTGCATTTATCTTTTGATATATCAACTCCTTCAACCGATGAATCTGTCATTACTCTCATCTTCATCTTCTTAAACGACCTCTCAAGTTGTTTTGATACTTCTTCATCTTCATTTGGAACAATTCTTGGCAAAAACTCAACAAGTGTAACATTTGTCCCAAGTGACTGATAAAAATTGGCAAATTCACTGCCAATTGCCCCTGAACCTACAACAACCATTGAACCAGGCAGCGTTTTTAGTGTCATTGCCTCACGGTAACCGATAATTTTATTACCGTCCTGCTTCAGATTTGGCAGTTCCTTTGATCTTGCTCCAGTAGCTAAAATAACATTCCGTGAGGAATATTTTTTTCTTGTCCCATCAAGAGCCTCAACCTCAACCTCAACCTCAGCCTTATTAATAACTGCAAGACGGCCATATCCCTTTATATGTTCAATATTGTTTTTCTTGAAAAGGAACTGTACCCCCTTGCTCATCCCTTCTGCGACATTTCTGCTTCTGGCAATAATCGAATTAAAATCCGGCTTTACCTCACCAGAGATCGTAATTCCATAATCAGATGCATGGGTCAGATAGTCAAATACCTGTGCGCTCTTCAGGAGTGATTTTGTTGGGATACATCCCCAGTTTAAACAGATCCCTCCAAGTTCAGCCCTTTCAATAACTGCCACTTTCATTTTCAACTGCGATGCCCTTATTGCGGCTACATAACCTCCGGGTCCACTTCCAATTATTATCAGATCGTAATCCATTGTGTTTGTATTTTAGATATTAGGAATATTATTTAGAGTTTTCTTTTTTGATAATTTCAAGACTATCTGAGTAATGCCTTTTGCTATAACCCAGATTATTACAAGAGTAAAAATTATAGTGGCTCCTACCGGTATCCCGGCAAAGTACGAAATAGCATAACCTGTTGCAGTCCCTGCAAATCCTGCAACGATCGACCAAATGACTATTTTAAAATAGACTCTTGTAAATAACATAGCTATATTTGGCGGAATAGTCAGCAATGAGATAACCAGTACCACACCTGCCATCCTGATATTCAAAACAATTGTGAGGGCAATCAATGATGTTGTTAAATACTTAAACACATCAACATACGAGGAGTAGGTCCGTGCAAATATCTCATCGAAAGAGATGTAAAGAATAGTCCTGTAGAATATCCCGAAGTACAGGATCAATATTGCAGACATTATTCCCAAAGCAATAATGTCTGCATTTGAAACAGTAAGGATACTCCCGAAAAGATAGCTCATCAGATTGGGTGTATATCCCGGAGTCAGGTAGATAAATATTATTCCGATTGCCATACCAAATGCCCACAATATCCCGATTGCCGAATCCTCCCTGATTTTCTGTTTAACAGAAAGATATTCAACCCCAAGAGCTGAAAGTATACCAAAAACAGCAGCTCCGATTACAGGATTGATTCCAATGAAATATCCAATACCAATACCACCGAATGAAGCATGCGTTATGCCACCACTTAAGAAAACCATTCGTCTCGAAACAACATATGTTCCTGCTAATCCTGCAGTTATGCTGGCAAAGATAGCTCCGAGGAGACCTTTTATTATGAATTCATATTGAAAAATATTAGCTTCCACTTATTTATGGTATTTTAGTACAGTATGGGGAACATCTCCATGTGTAACAAGCTGAATCGGACATCCATAGGCAAGCAGATCTTCATTGGTGATCTCATGCGATGGATGATAGTGAAGACTTCTGTTCACACAGGCAAAGGATTTGATATGTGATGAAATAGTTCCGACATCGTGGGAAACCATAAGAATTGCCATACGTTTATTAAGACCCCTTAACTTCTCATAAAAATCATTTTCAAAAGTCGTATCTACAAAATTACCAGGTTCATCAAGCAAAAGTAATCTGGGATTTCCTATAATCGCCCGTCCGAGGAACACCCTTTGCATTTGTCCACCCGACAATTCATTTAAGGTAGATTTATCCATTCCTGTTAAACCAAGTTCATCAATCACATTTTTTGCTTTTGTTTTGTCGGATGACGACATTCTTGAGATGATCCCTTTCCCGATCATCAGGCCCGACAGAACTATATCGGTTACAGTTACAGGGTAGTTAATGTCTCCTGTTGATATCTGAGGAAGATAACCGATGCTGTTGCCGTTTAATAGTTCTTCATTGAAAACTATCTTCCCTTTTGCAGGCTTCACCAGACCAAGAATTACTTTTAGAAGTGTCGTTTTCCCACCTCCGTTAGGACCAATCACGCCAATAAAGTCATTCTCATTTACCTTGAGATCAACATCCTGCAAAACCATATTTGCACCATAGGAAGCTGACAAAGAATGCATTTCGAATAAATAAGCCATAAATACTGACTATTTGGAACTTTCAATTAAAGAGTTATGTAATGCATCGATAATTTCCATTGTTGCTTTTTGCCAGTTTTCCGACAAAGGATCTATCAACACTATGTGAGCATCTATTTCACTGGCTATAGCTTTTGCATTTTTAAGGTCAAATTCCCTCTGTACAAATATCGTTTTCAGGTGCTCATTCCTGGCACGGTCAATAAGTTCTTTCATTCTGGACGGGGGTGGTTCTTTGCCCTCAAATTCTACCGGTATTTCTTCAAGGCCATAGTCTCTCGCCATGTATGCCAGATTTGGGTGATATATCATGAAAGACCGGTTTTGAATACCAGAAAAAAGTTCCCGGGCTTTTTTATCCACTTCCAGAATTTTTAATATAAGACCCTGATAACCTGTTTCGTATTTCTGTTTCTGCGATGGATTCAGCTCACACAGGAATTCTTTTACAGAAGAGGCCATTATCAAAGCACAGCTGGGAGATACCCAATAATGCGGGTCTGCAGCTTCGGTGTGGCCCCCTTCATGGTGATGTTCAGAGCTCAAAGGATCAATTTTATCACCCAGAGACAACTTCTTCATTTTTCTGTTTGTCTCGTAAAAACGGTCAAGCCAGTTCATCTCAAAACCCAGATAGCCATTGCTGATATAGGCTACAGATTTTCTTAGTTTGTTAATCTGCTCAGGGAAAGGCTCGTAGGTATGAGGATCTGCTCCGGCTGGTACCATGATGTTAACCTTAAAGTCATCACCTGCAATTTCTTCAACAAAATATTTGAAAGGTGCTATGCTTACCGTTATGATTCTGTTTCCGGTATCTGAACTATTCCGGCCACATGCTATCAACAAACCTGTTATCAGGAAACAGAATATTCTTCTCATTACACAAAAAAATTCAATGGTAACTACAAATTTAACATATAACAGAACAAATGGTTTAAGTGTTGCAAATAAAATAATATAAGTTATTTTTGAATGAGATTAATAAAAAATCGACTTCCTTCCGGATGAAGAATAAAGGAGAGATACTTGCATCAATTCTGAAGAATTTTAAAGATTGTCATTTCTTCCTCCATAACACCAAAGAGTTCAATATCGTTGAAGACATTATGAACGAAGGATTTATTTTCGAAAGTCAGTTGCCTCATTCTACCGACCATGTAAATCCGAACGAACCTGTTGAAGTTACATACTTTCTTTTCCAGAGAAAAGATTATGGTTCATACACTATAATTATAGCAATACCTAAAGTAATTTATGAAATATATACAGGTGTCTCCAATAAAAAAGATGTTGGTATTGAAGAAGTTCTGACTGTAACTGATCCATATTTTGGCGATAATGATGAATTGATCTACACTCTGTCGCCTAAACATATCCTTGGATATTTTAACATTAAAACATCCGAGTTTTATCAGAACAGGAACTGGGATCCGTTTTATAATAACTGCCAGTTCAGAGCTTTTGGGAAAAACGCCTCTAAACCACACCGGCAAATAAAAAACAAATAAACATATAATGACAACTCTTTTGAAATCTAATATTCTAACATTGATTTTCAGCATCAGCGCTTTACAGCCAGGCAGGCCCTCGGCTCAATCGGAATAAAAAAAAGGGACCGGCACCCATTGACAGTCCCCTAAGTACTACAAATGAAAACTAAAAAGACTGAAGCGATATCTTAAAGAATCCAGTTGCTTTGGTCGATGAGATCTGAAATTTCCATTCTCCGGTTTTATCCTTATTCTCTGTGTCAGAGATTGTGAATGATTTTCTCCAGTTGAGATTGCCTGATTCATCAATTATGATATCTGAATAGTTTTTACCGTTAGGCATTACGATTTTGATACGGATATCACCTGCTTTACAGTCACCCATAACTGCAATAACAACTGATTTTGCCGTTTTCTCCACATCAAAAGAGTAATCCCTTGAGAATGTGTTTTCCTTAACCGATCTTGAAAAATCCCAGGTTGTTCTCTCCGAATCACCACCCATTGAATGTCCGAAATATGCCTCCATATCCGGAGCTGAAAAATTATAAGGCTCATCAAAAGAGAAAGACCTGCTACCTCTGGGACTGTATCTCCTTACACTTTCTCCCGATTTATCTCCACCTTCAACAATAACCCGGTAGTTCTTCATAATATCCGATTTTGCAGCTTGCTGTTCTTCAAGTGTGGCTTCTGACTCTGCCAGGGTTTTCTGCTGTTCGGCCATTGCTTTTTTCTGCTTGTCGATTTCCTGTTGAATCTTTAATTCTTTTTCCTGTTCTTCTTTAGTCTTCTCCTGGGCAGATACCTGCTGAAATGAAGAACCGGTTATGATAATGAAAATAACTATTAAAAATAAACTGAACTTTTTCATGGCTGCCTTTTTTTAAGTTTGACTATGTAAAGATACAGCCGGATAAATTGTTATTTTGTTAACACCGGGTTAACGTCCGGTTAATGTTTTGCTTCCCTGACAGAAGTAATCAATTAAATGAATAATTTTGAGAAAGTAAAGTAAATAAAATGAACCGAGCCCCGACATGTCGGGGCGAGCTACATCATACAATTATAAATAATTAAATTATGATGAAAAAGAGAAATACCGTTCTGGTACTTGGTATTACATCCATTCTGATTCTGATATCAGTCCAGGTATATATTATATCAGGCATCTGGAAACAAAAAAACGAAATGTTTGCCCTTAGATACACTGTCCTGTCCAGGGAAGCTCTGAATTTTATGAGCAGAAGAATGTCGACAGATGGTTTTGATACAGTACGATTCCTGCTAAGAAAATATTCAGAACAGGCTGTTAAAGAGTTGCATGAAACAAAAGATAAAGATGAACTGGTTGCCAGGAAAAAGGATATTCTGGAACATTTCAATCTCTATATAAACCATGAGCAGGATCTTTCCGGAATGCTTTCAGCCTACTTTAGCAGAAGGGGATTTGAAAAAAACTTCAATTATTCTATAAGAATCAACAGCCTTGAGATAATCAGTAATGATACTATTGTTGTTTACCAGAGTGAAGATTATGTAAACCGCCGATCACCCGATCGGGCAGGAAGACCTTCGCCTCCGGAAGTTTACAGGTCGAAAATCCTGGTTAACTGGTTCCCGTGGGAGGATAACAATTACAGGTTAGTTTTTGATTACTTTATCGACTTCTCCAATCAGCAGAAAATGATTCTAAAAGAGATGGCAGCATCTCTGGGAATGAGTACTCTCAGTATACTTCTCATTTGGATAATGTTTATGATAACCTACAGGAACCTTAAGGAAGAGAAGAGGCTCTCAAATCTTAAGACTGATTTCATCAACAATATGACCCACGAATTAAAAACTCCATTATCAACCATAACTGTTGCTGGTAAAACTCTTGAGATGGTACAGATAAGAAATAATGATGCCAAAATTCTGGAGACAGCAAAACTTATAGGAAAACAAAGTGTTCATCTAAATCAGCTTATCAACATGATCCTTGAGATAAGCATGTGGGAAAGAACTCAATTCCAGCTTGAAAAACGGACTATTGAAATTGAGGAACTGATGAATGATGTTGTCGACAGCTTTAAATCCGGTAACGGAAATGGTGCTTCAATAAACCAGAAATACAATTTCAGCGGAGCCAAAATTGATCTGGACGTTGTTTATTTTACTACCCTCCTCAATAATCTTCTGTCAAACGCAGTGAAATATTCAGACAAAGAACCTGTAATTGATATTGAAGGATTCACCCAGGATAATAATGTATGTATAAAGGTTGCGGACAACGGAATCGGAATAAATAAAATCGATCAGAAGCATATTTTCGATAAATTCTACAGGGCATCAACCGGGAACATACATAAATTCAAGGGACTGGGTCTGGGGTTGTACTATGTTAAAAAAATTGCGGAAGCTCACGGTGGAGATGTAACTGTTAACAGTAAACCGGGAAAAGGTAGTATCTTTACTATAACTATACCTTATTAATTAAACCATCGGGAAAATGAAAGTTTTAGTTGCAGAAGATGACAGGGATTTTGGAAATATATTGACTCAATATATTACAATAAGCGGTTTTGATGTATCGCTTGGCCGCGATGGCAAAGAAGCCTGGGAATTGTTTAATAAGGACAAACCTGATATTTGTGTATTTGATGTGATGATGCCTGAAATGGATGGGTTCACACTTGCAGAAAAAGTAAAGGAGATGCACCCTGATGTTCCGGTTATATTCCTGACAGCAAAAAGTCTTAAGGAGGATATTGTAAGAGGTCTGAAAATCGGGGCAGATGATTATATAACCAAACCGTTCGATCCTGAAGTTCTTATCCTGCGCATAAATAACATCCTCAAACGGGCCTACTCATCAACCAATGATGAGTTTAAAGTATCAGAAACAGTGCTAAAATATAATACTCTCGAGCTTAACTGCGGAAGTTCCAAAGAAAAACTTACGCTCAAAGAAGCGCAGTTATTGAAGTATTTCATAATAAACAAGAACAAAATACTTGCAAGAGAAGATATACTGACCGAGATATGGGGTGAAGATGATTACTTTCTGGGAAGAAGTATGGATGTCTTTATCAGCAGGTTACGAAAATATGTTTCCGAGGATAAAAATATAGATATTCGTACCGTAAGAGGTACGGGGTTTATACTGGAGGAGATAAAGAAGGAAGAATAAAACAGGCATAAGGCCTGAGGAGTGAGGTGTGAGTTCAGATTTTCTCACTACTCACTACTCACCACTCATTCCTCATTATTTCTTAGTACCAAGAACCTCATTTACTTTATTATACAGAGCTTCACCCCTTAGATTTCTTTCAATTATTTTCCCGGTTTCATCCAGAAGGAAGTTTGCCGGAATGGAATTAACCGAGTAAAGTATTGCAGCTGCACTATTCCCACGTTGAAGGTCTGATACTTGTGTCCAGACAAGTTTATCGTCAGCTATTGCGTTAACCCAAGCCTCTTTTACATTGTCAAGAGAAACGCCGAATACGTCAAATCCTTTCTTGTGAAATTCATTATAAACCTTAACCACGTTCGGGTTTTCCTGGCGGCAAGGATTACACCAGGCTGCCCAGAAGTCGATCAACAGCAGCCTGGATCCTATCTTTGAGGACAGAGCAAGCGGCTTGCCATTAACATCGCTCGACGTAAAATCGGGAGCTTTCTGACCAACTGCAACTGTTTTCATAACAGCAACTTTCTCCTTAAGCCTTTTAATCTCTGGTAAAGCGGCAATTGAAGTATCAAGCCTGTTAACCATCGATTCGATCTCATCTGCTTCCATATCCATACTAAGGCTTAACAGAATAGAAGGTGAAGCATAAGAAGCTGGATTGTTCTTCACAAAGTTTTTTTGAAGGTTAATCATCTCTGTTTCAATGGAATCAATTTGCTTCTGAAGTACTGCAACATTTGCAGCATCTCCGGCCTGACTTGCAGCCTGGTATTTGATAATGTATTTCGAATATACATCGCTCAAAGGTTTATTTGAATTAATAAGTGTCATGTACTCATCGTGCGTTTTTGATCCCGTAATCTTTGCTTTATAGAGTGAATCAAGGCTACCCTTAACAGTTATTTCTGAATTCTCAAGGTAAAAAGATGTTCTCTTCCTTGTATTCCCTGCAACAAGCTGAATCAGTTGAGGATAATCAACTGCTCCGCCTTTCATGGTAAAAGTGCCTTTTCTGGAAACTGCAGAATCAATTGAAACTGTCTTCCCGGCTTCTCTTTTCTGAAGATAAAAGGTAACACTGTCCGATCCGTCAATTTTCCCTTTTACAACATAATGAGGTTTTGAAGAGCAGGAAGACAGGATTACAACAACAATAAAAAGATAAATGACCTTTTTCATATTAATTAGATTTGAAACTATAACTGATAAAATTCTATTTGAGCAGGCAAAGATATGAATTATTGTTTATCCGGTTTCCCTTTTGAAATATTTGTCAAGCAAAATTAAGGCTGCCTTATATGAGGTTATTGTTCCTTCATGAAGCTGCCGTTCAATCTCAGGAACAATCAATTTTATCTTCTTATGATTATAGAACGAGTTATTCAGATATTCAACAATTGTATTATGCATTCTGACAACAGCCTGTTCCTTTCTGAAAGTATCAAAATACCCTGATTTTTTAGTGAAAGTAACGTACCCCAATATTATTTCCCATAGTTCTTTTATCCCGGTATTTGCTAAAGCTGAGCAGGTGTGTACATGAGGAACCCATCCGGATGGTTTTTTGGGGAAGAGGTGAAGGGCATTCTGGTATAAAACACAGGCATTCTCAGCTATGAGTTTATTCGCTCCATCGGCTTTTGTAATGACAATTAAGTCTGCCATCTCCATGATTCCCCTTTTAATTCCCTGAAGCTCATCACCGGCTCCGGCAAGCATCAGAAGAAGAAAAAAATCCACCATTGAATTGACGGTTGTTTCTGACTGCCCGACACCAACTGTCTCAACCAGTATCGTATCAAACCCTGCTGCTTCACAAAGTATTATTGTCTCCCGTGTTTTTCTGGCAACACCTCCAAGGGCTCCTGTAGTTGGGGTAGGTCTTATAAATGCTTCCGGATGAACGCTAAGTTGCTCCATCCTTGTCTTATCGCCAAGAATGCTACCTTTAGTTTGTTCACTACTGGGATCAATTGTGAGGACAGCTAACTTTCGACCTTCACCTGTTATATGTAATCCAAATGTCTCAATGAATGTGCTCTTTCCGGCTCCCGGAACACCTGTTATTCCAATCCTGATTGATTTATCACTGAAAGGAAGACATTTTTCAATGATAACCTGCGCCGTATCATAATGTTCAGGCAACGAACTTTCAACCATGGTAATAGCCTGACTTAAAATGATTCTGTTCCCGGAAAGAATCCCTGAGACAAATTCATCCGCGGTATATTTTTTCCGTCTCTTCCTGCCGGATTTTGTCAGAACATCAGGATTTATGTTCGGCGGTTGCGGAATCCCTTCATGTACCTGTAGAGAGCTTTTAAATTCTTTTTTCTTATCCATTAATTATTTTACCTGTGCCGGCTGTTCAACATCGGCATTCAGCATAAGTGCAACTTCCGAATTCTTTGGATCGTTTGTATAAACATATATCGCCTTTGTGACTTTTCCTGAATAACTACCTGAGTTAAATACTGCTTTTATACTACTGGACTCACCAGGTTTAATACCCACGCCCTGATTTCCCTGCTGCACCGCAGTACATCCGCATGTGGATCTGACAAACCTGATCATCAGGTCGCTTTTTCCTTCATTTGTAAATTTGAAAGTAACTTCGTTCTGAGTAGAACCCTTTATTTTACCAAGATCAACAGTTGATGATTCAACTTTAAATACCGGTGCATTTTCCAGCTCTGTCTTTGATAATGAAGAAAAATCTTCCACAAGATTAGCCGAGACATAATAATATAAATTCTCCTGAACTACTCCGTTTAGTTTAATCTTAACCATATCGTTGACATTTCCCCATCCTCCGTTTTTTGTAGCATCATAAGTACCTTCAACCATACCTTTCTGGCCTGGTTTAAGGGTTTCCGGATTTGATTTCAGTGTAAGATGCGGAGGTAATCCATCAAATTCAACTTTAACAGGAGTGGCAGAGGTATTGATCATCTGCATAACCCGCATCTTCTTTTCGGTTTTTTTAACATTGGTGAAAGCAAGGTGGTTACTTTCGAACCTTATAGCTCCAACAGCGAATGTAAATAATTCTTCAACAGTTTTTTCATGAGGAATAACTTCCCCTTTAATTACCAGAACAACTACTTCCGGTTTTGTATTGGTATATACAGAAAGTGTTTTATTGAATGTACCTGGTCTGTTGGCTGGATCATAAATTGCAGTAACCTTACCTTTAGCTCCTGCCGGAATTGGTTGTTTTGTCCATTCAGGAGTTGTACAACCACAAGACGCAACTACATTTTGAATTACCAATGGTTCCGTACCTGTATTGGTCACAACAAAATCAAATGTTTGTCTTCCTGCCTCTTCTTTGAACGTTCCAAAGTCGTGTTCAGTGGCCGTTAGCTGCATTTTTGTTATTGCAATCTGTGATTTCACTGCAATTCCGAACATGAGTAGAGAAAAAATAAAAAATAATCTTTTCATATCAATTTATGATTTAAGTGTTTGATGAATTAATGTCAAATTTTTTACAAAGATATAAAATGCTTATGCAAATACCTTAATATAACAATTCCGGAGAGGATTTGGTTGCATGGCATATGCAAAAATCGATCCAGAAAGTTGAATAGCTGTAAAGTGATGTAAAAATATATAAAGTTTGATATTTTTAGTAAGTTTAAAACAGATTATCATTAGTTTTGCTGAATGACCCGGATTCTTTGGAACAAAATTTGTTGACTAAAAATCCGGTTACCTAATGAAAGCCTTGGAAAAGAAAAATATCAAAAAACTGGTTGTCATCCTTATAACGTGCGTTTTATATCTAAGTGCAAGCGCTCAGTTTTATAATGGTCATCAGATGTCTTTTGGTAAGAATAAAGTCCAGTACTACGATTTCTACTGGCAATACTACCGGTTCGACGATTTCGACTGCTATTTTAATGAGTATGGACGTGATCTGGCTCAGTTCACTGCAAATTATGCCCTGAAGAAGATTACGGAAGTTGAGGATTTTTTCGATTACGGTCTCGAGAAGAGGATCATGTTTATCATTTTTAATAAGAATTCCGAGTACAAACAATCCAATATAGGACTTGTCACTTTTGATGAGGACAGTTATAATACTGGCGGCTTCAACAGGATAATTAAAAATAAAGTAATGCTTTATTATGAAGGCGACCATGAGGCATTTCAACGTCAGATTTCAGCTTCTATTACTGAAGTGTTAATCAATGAAATGTTATATAATGCGGATGTAAAAGACAGAATATCAAGCTCATCAATAATTTATATGCCTGACTGGTACATGAAAGGGCTGGTTAATTATGTTGGAGGTGGCTGGGATTATGAGGCTGAAAACAGGGTTAAGGATGGTTTCAAATCAGGAAAATACAAAAACATCAATCATCTCGAATACGATGATGCAAAAGATGCTGGTCTCTCGTTCTGGAGATTCATTGGTAAGAAATATGGAAATACAATCATTCCAAATATAATCTATCTTACAAAAATCTATAAGAACATCAATGATGGTTTCCTTTATGTAATGGGAGTAAGTCTTAAGGATCTTCTGAAAGAATGGCGCAATTTCTACACGGAGGAATATTCCGGTGATAAAAACCTTCCGGTTGATGATGGGAATACAATCAGAAAATCAAAAAAGGAACAGATCTTCCAGCAGGTGAAAGTAAGCCCCGGAGGTGAATATATCGCTTATGTTACAAATGATTGGGGAAGAAAGAGAATCTGGTTATACAACCAGGCAACAGGTAAACGGAAAATTATTTTCAGGAAAGAACCAAAATTCGAACAAGTTACCGATAATACCTATCCTGTAATTGCGTGGCACCCGAGTGGGAAAATTCTGACTTTTATCAATGATGAAAAGCTTGACCTGGAAATGTATTTTTACAGGATAAATGAAAAAACAACCGAAAAGAGAGTCCTGCTATATTTTGATAAAGTTCTCGATTTTTCATATGCCCCCGAAGGATCACGTCTTATCTTTTCTGCAGTAAAAGATGGAATAACTGATTTATACATACATACAATCGCCTCAGGAACTAATGAGCAGATCACAAGGGATATTGCGGATGATCTATATCCTTCATTCATGAAGGATTCCCCTGACGAAATTATTTTCTCATCGAACAGGTTATCTGATACCCTGACAAATACAGCAAACCCTTTTGAAAAAGTATCACAGACATTCGATCTCTTTACCTACAACTTATTAAGAAAAAACAATATTCTGGTCAGGATTTCTGAAGGCAAGTATACTAACAGGTTTCAGGCGGTTGAGACAGCAAAAAATAATTTTACATATGTTGGCGATCAAAACGGGATATTAAACAGGTATACTGCAAAATTCGACAGTTCAATCAGTTTTATCGACACAACTGCTCACTATAGATATTACATTAATTCCCAGCCAGCTACTAATTATGACAGAAACATTATAAACCAGTCTGTTGTGAACGGTACTGACGCATACGGCGAAATGCTCTTCAGCAAAAGGAAATATGTATTAAGGAAGGGACGCCTGAGCGAATCAATTCCTGTGCCATCAAATGAATTAGTAAACAGTACGTTACGGAAGGAGAAAAATCAATATTTCCATAAGGCTGACAGCATTGAACAGTTAAGACAGTGGCTGGTAGCTGAAGATAAAAAAAGAAGAGATACCCTTACCAAACCTCTGTATGAATATTATATAAAGAACGAACCAATCGACATTAATCATTACATATTTGAAAAGGAGAAACAAAACTACTACAATCAATTGTGGCGGAAGAAATATATGAATATCGATCTTGATACAGGTCAAATTAACCTTCCCCTGATAAGAATATATGAGACATCTTTTTATAATAACTATATTGCTACACAGGTTGACTTTAGTTTTCTTAATAATTCATACCAGGTTTATAGCGGAGGGGCTCCCTATTTTAATCCCGGAGTTAACGTTCTTACCAAATTCGGGACAGTCGATCTGTTCGAGGACTACAGGATCACAGGAGGATTCAGATTCTCCGGTAATTTTGACAGTAATGAATATCTGCTCAGCGTTGAAAACCTTAAAGGTACCTTCGATAAACAGTTGATATACCACAGACAGTCTTTTTTCAGTTCAAATGATACAAGCCTTTTCAAAACACACAGCCAGAGTTTATATTTCTCACTCTCCAAACCTATTACGCCGGTTTTAGCGCTCAAGGGAACCATTTCTTACAGGAATGACCAGCATGTTTACCTGGCCACCGATATAGCAACACTCAACTATAAAAATATCACACAAAACTGGGTAAGTCTTAAAGGAGAAATCATTTATGATAATACGCGTAAAAGAAGTATCAATATTTACTTTGGTACGAGGTTTAAAATATTCGGTGAATATTATAAAGAGCTGATAAAAAAGAAATCGGATATGATAGTTCTTGGAGTGGATTTCAGAAAATATACCAGAATACACAGAGAACTTATCTGGGCAAACAGATTTGCCGCAAGCACCTCCTTTGGTCCTACCAAACTATTATATTACCTCGGTGGTGTTGATAACTGGATGGGATATCTGTTTAATAAAGTCCCGATGTTCGATAATACTATTCCTGTCACTCCCAATGTAAACTATGGATTCCAGGCTCTTGCAACAAATATGCGGGGATTCTCACAGAATATAAGAAACGGGAATAATTTTGCACTTATTAACAGTGAAATAAGATGGCCTATAGTCAGGTATTTTGCCGGTCATCCTTTGCGATCCAATTTCCTCAACAGTCTGCAGATTGTTGGTTTCGGAGATATAGGAACAGCATGGTCAGGAAAATCTCCATGGTCAGGTAATAACGGATACGACACAGAAAAGATCACAAACGGCCCGGTATCAGTTACACTTGATTCTAACAGGGATCCGATCGTTGAAGGTTTTGGTGCTGGCGCAAGAGCTCAGATCTTCGGTTATTTCGTCAGGGCTGACTGGGCATGGGGCATTGAGAACCACTACATACTTCCAAGAATCTTTTATCTGTCATTTAGTCTCGATTTTTAATCAGGTCATTTAAATTATTCATTAATACCAGGATCAAAGAACACTGGAAAAATGTTCTGTTTCATTTATTTATCCCCCCTTTCATTTTCAAGGGGGAAAGGTTTTGGTGCTGGGGCTGTTGAAAAAGTTGAAATCCATTAACCTCAAAGGTCACAAAGTATTTTCACAAAGGTCACAAAGCGCTGAAATATAGATTTTTACCTTTGTGTACTTTGTGCCTTCTTTGTGTACTTTGTGGTTAAAGAAGACTTTTTCAACACTCCCTTGGGAAGGGGGTAATTGTCAATATATTTTTCATGTTTCTTTTTCAATTAAAAAAATTAAGGTACTTTTGTGCCCAATTGTAATTAATTAATCAAAAAATAATTGAAATGGCTTACAAAATTAATGATGATTGTACTGCTTGCGGAACATGTATTGATGAATGTCCTGTTGAAGCAATATCAGAAGGCGACATCTATAAAATTGATCCTGATGTTTGCACTGACTGTGGTGCTTGTGCCGATGTTTGTCCTGTTGAGGCTATACATCCTGCATAGTATTACAATTTAAGAATTTGATATAGGGACGTGCCAGTGCATGTCCCTATTCTTTTTCTATCTGGGGCTGTATTTAGCGTTCTCCAGAATACTCGGAACATCTGTATTCTTTATCATCTCCTCCAAGCTTATTCCCGGATTCTTCATCATATATGATTCTACGATCCTGAAACCCAGCCAGACAGCGGCCCTTCCGGGCGAATCGTTGGTGAAAAAACTTGTAAACGGGGCTTCCCCGGTAAGTTTGCGTATCGTGAACTGATCACTGCTAAACAGAAGATTATTTTCAATAAGATATTGCCACATCTGACTCTCATTATTCCTGCAGAATTTCATCTGATCGCCTGTGAAACCAAAGATTATCTCATCAGTGGTTTCCGGTAACATACATTTTTCAAAGTATTTAAGTTTGCCGTTGTGAATAATTTCTGCCAATACATTGTCAGCAGGGTATTTAAGTGTTGAAAAATCCCATTCAGAGGCACCCCACGCATAGATACAATCAGGAACAATATTCTCCGGAGTCATCCGAGCAGCAATATATTTGTAAATATCAAGCCTCGGATAGTATTCACAATCAGCTCCGAGATACCTGTCCAGTCCAATCCCAAGAAGTGAATCGCCAGTGATGATACTGTTATTAAATCCTGTGATACAAGTATATACAAAAGGCACACTCCTTCCGGGAAAATAATAAAGATAATGACGGAAACCTTCCTGTAGCCCCTCTTCAATTATCTTAACATCAGGAAATTGTTTTATCGTCAGGGCATAGACATCATTATTTTGTTTATCTGAACAAAACCGTAACAGCAAATCTCCAAATGAAGAATCTGCAATATCTCCGGTATTTATCACATAACTGAAGAGCTGAAGAAACTTTCCATACTTATTTTTGAGAGCCGGAACTTTTTGTATAATTTCATCGGGATTTAATGTGAAAAGATCTTTCTCTAGTCTCTTTATTTCAATTTTTACTTTGATGGACGAAGTATTAACTTTATAATGATTTCTTTTACAGGAAGTTGCTGTCGCTGTAATTACAAGTAAAATAAAAAAGGGGATAAACCGGATTTTCATATTGTTCTTTTTAGGCAGTCTAAAATACATACTTTTTCAATCATAAGATTACTAAATATAAACGACACAATAACTTCCCTTATTATTTGTTATTTTTACGTGAGATTTATTAATCGAAGTTGCTCTTGCTTAAATTTAATATCAATCTATCCCAAATGGAACTGTTTAGAAAGCCCTTTGTGAACCTTAGTGATAACCTTTGTGTAACTTTGTGGTAAAATCTAATTCATTCAACCACAAAGGATCACGAAGTAAACTCAAAGTAACACAAAGGAATAACGAGATAATTAATGTCATTCCAGACAGCCTAAGACGGAGGATAAATTCAAAAAAAACTATAATTATGAAAACAGCAATAAATATTCAACAAAAATCAATCAAGTTATTGGTTTTGCTTGTTTTCGTCGCAATTCCACTGAATATAGTAAAGGCTCAGCAGAAAATAGTTTTTGGACTTCATGCCGATCCGGTTATAAGCTGGTTCTCTTCAGATAATAAGAAGGTCGAAAATGTTGGTGCACGACCCGGCTTTAACTTTGGATTGACATATAACAGGTATTTCGCACCAAACTATTCCTTTTCAAGTGGTATAAGTCTACTGAGTGCCGGAGGAAGACTTGTCAGCAGCGATACAACCGTAATAGACTTTTCAAATTTCAAATCAACCGTTTTACCTGGCAAACCTGTTTTATATAAAATTCGATACCTGTCATTTCCTGTCGGGTTAAAGCTCCAGACGAACCAGATCGGATACCTGACTTTTTTTGCCGATCTCGGACTTAATCCCAAAATTGTAGTCAGCAGAAAAGCAGATATACCTTCTCTTAACATCACCAACGAAAATGCTTCAAACGAATTAAGAATGTTTAACCTTTCCTATCATATTACAGCAGGAATTGAGTATTCACTGGGTGGTACTACTGCTATAGTAATTGGTTTGGACTTTGATAATAACTTCCTTGACATTACCAAGGACAATGGAAATCAACCAAGTGACAAGGTATCTCACAAGATACTGAGTTTCAGATTAGGTGTAAATTTTTAAAATTGAAGGAATGAAAATTTCTGTTGCCCAGCTGAATTATCATATTGGTAATTTTGCCAGAAATAAGGATCTGATATGCAACGCAATTAAAAAAGCAAAAGCAAATGGATCAGATCTGATTATTTTTTCTGAACTCTGCATACCCGGATACCCTCCCCTTGATCTGCTTGATCGTTTTGAGTTTATCGAAAAATGCGAACATACAGTTTCTGAAATAGCTAAAGAATGTACCGGTATTGCAGCAATTGTAGGCTCTCCTACCATTAATAAAAATCCGGAAGGCAAAAAACTTTTTAATTCAGCTCTTTTACTATCAGAGGGAAAAGCAATCTTTTCGGTTAATAAAGCCTTATTGCCCACTTATGATATCTTCGATGAATACAGGTATTTTGAACCTGAAAACAAGTTCTCTGTGTTTGAGTTCAAGGGATTGAGGCTCGCGATAACTATTTGTGAAGATCTCTGGGATGAACAACCTTTCGATAACGAATTCGAAAAGACAAGACTTTATACGGTCTCACCTATGGAAGAGCTTGCCAAACAGGATCCGGATATTATTATCAATATCGCATCTTCACCATTTTCATATACCAAAATTGAAGCGAAAGAAAACATCTTCATATCTAAGGCTGTGAAATACAAAATACCTGTAATATCTGTTAACCAGACAGGCGGAAATACAGAACTTATTTTTGATGGTGCCTCACTTTTAGTCAATCAAAAAGGTGAAATATTTAATCAACTTCCTTTTTTCGAAGAAGCTGTTGATACCTATTCATTTGATGAAATTAAATCAGGTACAATTTTCCTGAAAGATACTGGTATTGACTCTATTGCTCTTATGCACAAAGCTCTGGTGACAGGTTTGCGTGATTATTTTTCTAAAACCGGCTTAAAAAACAGCATTGTGGGGCTTTCAGGGGGAATCGATTCAGCTCTCTGCCTTTGTCTGGCTGTTGACGCTCTGGGTAATGAAAATGTAAGGGCATTACTTATGCCCTCCCGCTACTCATCAGATCATTCAGTCAGAGATGCCGTTGCACTTGCAGATACTCTCAAAGTGCATTATGATATCATTAATATTGAGAAGCCGTTCCGCGCTTTCGAAGAAGATCTTGCCCCTGTTTTCAAAGGAATAGAACATGATATTACCGAAGAAAATATTCAGGCCCGGATCAGAGCTATTTTGCTAATGGCAGTTTCAAATAAGACCGGATGCATTTTATTGAATACTTCAAATAAGAGCGAAGCTGCAGTTGGTTATGGCACTCTCTATGGAGATATGGCGGGGGGATTATCTGTGATAGGTGATGTATATAAAACCGATGTTTACAGGCTTGCAGGTTTCATTAACAGGAAAAGTAAAATCATTCCGGATAATATAATCACAAAACTACCTTCTGCTGAATTAAGACCTGACCAGTTTGATACTGATTCGCTTCCCGATTACAGCATACTCGATCCAATTCTGTACCAGTATATTGAACTACAGAAGCCGGCCAGTCGAATCATTAAGGAAGGAGCTGACAGGGAGACCGTTTTAAAAGTTATCAGGATGATCGACTTCAATGAGTACAAAAGATATCAGGCTCCACCGGTATTAAGAATCTCATCAAAAGCATTTGGAGCTGGAAGAAGAATGCCTCTGGTTGCAAGGTATTAATCAACCTGTGATCAACCCGGATCCTCTGGAAATCAGCTATTATTTGTACCATCCCTGACAAAAATCATAAAGTGTTTTTTGTAGGTATGTTATAAAACATATTGCAAAAAACTGTTAATGTGATCTTTACAACTATCTGTAATTGAATATGTTAAAAAATGTTAATTTAAATTAATTTCATTTCTTTTACTACCTTTGACATGTTATTAAACATAATCACTTCATGCAATACATTAATCCATATATAGAGTTGTGTATTGAAGGCTCTTCTTCAATTTTCAAAGGATTAAATCAGAAAGATAAAGAGACTCTCGCACAACATCATAGCCTGGTAATTATTAAAAAAGGCCAGTTTTTATTCAAGGAAGGCGAAAAAACCCGTGGTTTAGTCTGTCTTGCCTCAGGAAAAGTAAAAGTGTTTAAAGTGGGCGTTGGTGGCAGAGAACAAGTAATTAAGATGATGCGCCAGCAGGGATTTATCGGTTACAAAGCTCTTTTTTCAGATAACCCATGGTCAGTATCAGCAACTGCAATTGAAGACTCGGCAATATGCATCTTTGAGAAAAATACCTTTGTTAAAACCCTGAAAAAAAATCCGGACCTTGCCCTGAAACTTATTAAGGTAATAGCAGACGAATTAGCGTATTCAAACAACAGAACTGTTTCACTCACACAGAAACATATAAGAGGACGTCTGGCTGAATCTCTGTTGCTACTACGCGACACGTATGGCTATGAAGCCGACGGCAAAGCGATCCGTATCTCCCTTTCAAGAGAGGATATTGCCAACCTCTCCAACATGACTACATCAAATGCTATCAGGACACTCTCCAACCTTGCTTCTGAAGAAATTATTGAGATTACCGGAAGAAGGATCAGCATACTTGACAACACTATTCTTGAACATATTAGCGAACTTGGGTGAGTAAATAAGTACCAGGAATAAATTTCGCTATTCCTTTAAGAAGACCCTCTTCACCCTTCTTGGAATTGAAGTAAGTATCTCATATGGGATAGTCTGACAAATGGTGGCGAGCTCATCGATCGAAATTCTTTCACCAAAAATTTCAGCTTCATCACCAGTTTCTGCATTCAGACCGGTAATATCTGCCATACACATGTCCATACATATATTTCCTATAATCGGCACACTTGTTCCTTTTATGTACAAACTCCCGTTCCTGTTTCCCAGTTTTCGGTTTAAACCGTCAGCATAACCAACTGGAAGTATTGCAATAATCCTTTCATTTTCAGACACATCAGCACAGCCATATCCTACAGGTTCACCTCCTTTTATTCTTTTGATCTGTGAAATCCTTGTCTTGAATCGTCCCGCTGTTTTAAGATCCAAACCATCAAAGTGTCCGACACCATACATCCCGATTCCGGGACGCACCATTTCAAACTGATATTGGGGGAAACGGGCAATACCTGAAGAATTAAGAATATGACGAAGAAAAGGGTATCCTATTGAATCATGGATTTGCTTAACTGCTTTAAGAAAAACCTCGACCTGCCTGTGACTGAAATAATCCAGCTCCGGATCGTCGCTTGCCGCCAGATGTGAGAAGACTGAAACGACTCTTAAACATTCCTGGTTTTTGATTTTATTCGCCAAAGCATCTATATCTTCCGGCATAAAACCAAGCCTGTGCATGCCAGTATCAATTTTGATATGAACAGGGTAGTCAATAAGTCCATGTCTCGAAACAGACTCAGTAAATTTTTCAAGGGAGGAAAAACTATAAAGCTCAGGTTCGAGAGAATACTTTATTATTAAATCCGATGCATATGGATCGGAATTCATAATAACAATCGGAATTGTAACGCCGGTATTTCTGAGTTCAACACCCTCATCGGCGATCGCCACTGCCAGATAGCTGACCTGTTGATATTCCAGCAAAGCAGCTATCTCGGCAGGCCCTGCTCCATAAGCGAAAGCTTTCACCATTGCCATAATCCTGGTCCCCGGATTCAGATGCCTGCGGAATTCGTTAAGATTATGAGATATTGCATCCAGATTTACCTCCAGAACAGTCTGATGAATCTGCTGTTCAAGCATTTTACCTATTTTCTCAAACTCATACATCCTGGCTCCTTTAAGGAGTATTATCTCATTTCTGAAATCAACACTGTTAAAACTATTAACAAACTCATCGGTAGTATAGAAAAACCTGCCTCCGGGCTCAAACAACTTATAATTCCTTACAAGTGCATTTCCGATTCCTATAAACTTTTTTATTCCCGTTTTCTTTACGAGCCTGGCTACATCACCGTACAGATCTTCTTCATCTCTGCCGCTCTGTACAAAATCAGACAGTATCAGAGTAGTTTCCCTCCCCTTTTGTGATTTCAGATACTCCAGGGCCATCCCAAGAGATCCGGGGTCTGAGTTATAGTAATCCTCGATAAGTTGACAATTATTGATGCCGCTTTTCATCTCCATCCTCATTGCTACAGAGACAAGTCCGGCAATACCTTTAGAAATAATTTCTGCATTAATTCCCAGAGCAAGGCATACTGCAGCTACGGTAATTGCGTTTTCAACTGAAGCTCTGTCGCTGAATGGAATTTCAAAATCGTTTGTATTATCATTAAAGCTCATTTGGATAATGGTACGACCTCCGTGCATTGAACTCTTTTTAACAAAAATAGTTGCCTCTTCATTTTCACAAGACCAGTCCACCAGCTTCTTTGATTTGAAAATTGCGTTGTTCAGAATTGACTGGTGAATAATGTCAAAATCACTGCAATAAATAATTAAAGAAGAATTAATAAAAAGTTTCAGTTTCTCCTCCGTTTTCGTTTTATTATCCCGAAAATTCTCGCGGTGGGCATCCCCGATATTTGTTATTACACCTATATCCGGATCAATAACCCGCTGAAGCTTTTCCATCTCCGCAGGCTGTGATATGCCAGCTTCAAATATTCCCAATTTATATTTATCATCCAGTTTCCAGACTGAAAGAGGAACTCCGATCTGTGAATTATAACTTTTCGGACTTCTTATTACTGAAGTTGTAAGGCCAAGAATATCTGCCAGCCATTCTTTGACAATAGTTTTACCTGCACTGCCTGTAATTGCAATTACCGGTGATATAAATGCTTTTCGTTTATAGGAAGCCAATAATTGTAATGCTTCAACTGTACTGCCGGTTACTATGAAAGCCGCATCAATATAACTTTCATGATGTTCAGGAAGTCTTTCAATAATGAAAATCCTGATCCCTTTCCGGTACATATTGTCAATGAAATTATGACCATCGTGGTTCTTTCCTTTCAGGGCAAAAAAAATCAGGCCTTCCGTATAACTTAATTGTCGTGTATCGGTAACAATATCAGTAACCGTGAGGTCAGCAGGACCTGTCAGTTTCCCTCTTACTATCCTGGCAATATCTGATGAGATGAGTTTCAATGGTTATTTATTTAAAGCTGCATTATAGCAATTCCGGCAAAGCGGTTCGTAAAGATTTTTTTCTCCCAGGAGTACTACCTGTGCATCTTCTGATTTTCTGAAAGAATATTGAGCGAGGTTGCCACATCTCATACAAATAGCATGCACTTTTGTAATGTATTCAGCAACAGCAAGAAGTGCAGGCATCGGGCCAAAAGGTTTTCCCATGAAATCCATGTCGAGACCAGCGATTATGATGCGGACACCATTATCAGCCAGAGTATTACATACTTCAATAATAGAATTATCAAAAAACTGGGCCTCGTCAATTCCGACAACCTCAACATCACCTGCCAGCAACAAAATTGCAGAAGCATTATCAACGGGAGTTGAAATAATCGATTTGTCGTCATGGGAAACGACTCTTGTCTCGGAATACCGCTTATCAAGAGAAGGTTTGAAGATTACCACCTTTAACCCGGCAAACTGGGCTCTGCGAAGGCGTCTTATCAATTCTTCAGTTTTACCTGAGAACATCGAGCCTGTTATAACTTCGAGAGATCCTTTTTTCCCGGTTACCCTTACTAAATTCTCAAGAAAGTCCATCTTTAATAAATGTCTGTAGTCAAAACGTAATTTGTAGTTTTATTCCTCGATGACTTGTTGAATAATCGTTACTTTTGCAAAATAAGGAAAATGGTTTGTTATATTAACATCAAAGTGTATGGATTTCAATGCGACTATTGATTTAATTATTAAAGATCTCAATGATGCAAGTGCAATTATTGATGATCTGAAGAAATACCAGGGGGTTCCTGCTTTGCAGGTTGAACTTGCCAAATCAAAATGCAAAAGTGCAGGTGAGGTCATTGCTCTTCTTAAAAATCAGCCGCAAAAGATACAGGAAGAAAGAACTGCAGCTCATGTACCAGAAATGATTAATCCACTACCGGAAGAAAAGAAAAAGGAGTCAAATCCGGTCGAAATTATCAATCTTTCGGTTGAATACAATGAGGAAATAATTATTCCAGCAAAAAAAACAGCCGAAACTTCCATAATAGCTGATAATTTCAGCCATCTCTCAAGCCGGTTCAATGAACAAATGGCTGGCAGAAAGGGTGAAGAAGATGTATCAGATCACCTTAAATCCAAGAAATTGATCAGTTTGTCAGAGGCAATAGGTGTTAATGACAGGTTCCTGTTCATACGGGAGATTTTCGACGGTAATAAAGATGCCTACGCACTGGCAATTTCCAGGCTCGAAACAGCTGAAAGTCTTCAGGATGCTATGGCTGTAATAATGAGCTACACCGGAGAAAAAGATGAAAATGAGGCAATCAGACAACTGCTTGACCTTGTAAAACGAAAACTTCCGTTAAATGAGTAAGCTTTTCCTTGTTCCTACCCCAATCGGTAATCTCAAGGATATTACCTTCAGGGCTATAGAAACTCTTGAAAATGTTGATCTGATCCTGGCCGAAGATACCCGACAGGCAAAAAAATTACTAAATCATTATAATATAAATACTCCTCTTCAGTCGCACCATATGTTCAATGAACACAAAAGTGTTGAGTCAATCTGCTCAAAGATCATTGGTGGACAGACAATAGCACTTATTTCAGATGCCGGAACTCCCGGTATTTCTGATCCGGGTTTTTTACTTGTCAGAACATGCGTTGAAAAAGAGATTCCTGTAGAGACTCTCCCCGGTCCCACTGCACTTATACCGGCACTTGTAAACTCGGGATTGCCTTGCGACAGGTTCTGTTTTGAGGGGTTTCTGCCTCCCAGAAAAGGCAGAAATAAAAGAATGACCAGTTTAATTGAAGAGACAAGGACTATGGTTTTTTATGAGTCACCTTACCGTCTGGTTAAAACCCTCGATGAATTGGCCATCCATTTCGGTCCGAAGCGTGAAGCCTGCGTTTCAAGGGAACTAAGTAAGATATTTGAAGAGAATATCAGAGGTACTTTATCGTTTCTTTCAGAGCATTACACAGATAAACCACCAAAAGGAGAGATAGTTATCATTGTTGCGGGTAAAAAGCTAAAATCCTCTTAAAATAATCTGTAACTTTAATTCGAGGTTATCGTTATACTGCAAATAAAGAGTTTATATGAAACATTTATTCCTGATAGTACTGATAATACTATGCACATCCCTCGTTTTAGATGCACAAATTCTTAAGGGTAAGATAACAAACCAGACAGGAGAGCCCATTCAATATTCAACCATATACATTCAGGAAGTCAGGCAGGGAACCACTTCAAATACAAAAGGAGATTATGAGATCAAACTTCCTGCAGGCAAGTATACCGTCGCTTATCAGAGTCTTGGATTTCAGCCTGTTTATGTCAATATTTCCCTTTCTGACAAAACAATAACAAAAAATGTAATCCTTCCTGTTCAGTATTATGAGATCCCTGAGGTAAGAATTACCGCATCAGGTGAAGACCCGGCATATATTATTATGCGGAAAGTTATTGGTATGGCCCCTTATTACCTTAATAATATAAGTTACTATAAAGCAGAGGTTTATCTCAAGGGAAATCTGATTATAAACAAGATCCCCAAATTATTACAGAAATCTATGAAAATTTCGTCGGATAATCATAATACCTCAGTTTCTGCAGGGTCAAAACCTAAAAGTGAAGAAAAATTATTAAAAGCCGGAGACTCATTTCTTATGGAATCATTTAATGAGATCGAATTTACTGCACCCGATAAATACTTTCAGAAAATGATCTCATACAACAGTACTTTCCCTGCCCAGGGCAATGAGATATCACCGATGAGTTTTATCCAGGCAAGTTTCTATCAGCCTGTTCTTGCCGATATGGCAATCTCACCTCTTGCACCTAATGCTTTTTCACATTATAAGTTCAAATACCTTGGTGCCTCACTGCAGGGAAATTTTACTATCAATAAGATCCAGGTAATTCCTAAACGCAAGAGCCAGCAACTCTTTGAGGGTACGATATACATTATTGAAGATCTCTGGTGCCTTCATAGTGTAGATCTTACAAATGAAAACCTGGTTGGTAAAATCAGGATCCAGCAATTGTATATTCCTGTTCAGAATGAAATATGGATGCCCGTAAGTCATAAATTTGAGATTAATATCGGAATTATAGGATTTAAAGCTGATGCCGGTTATGTAAGCTCAGTTAAATACACCGAGGTCAGACCGAACCTTGCACTTGTGAAACCAAAGACTATCTCTACCGATTACAATGTCAGATCAGTGACCAACCAAAATCCTGCCGACACTGTAGTTTCCAAATCAAAACAGCAGATAAATAAAATACTGGAAAAGGATCAGTTGTCGAACCGTGATATGGTCAGGCTTTCCAGGCTTATGGAAAAAGAATCAGAAAAAAGTGTTAAAGACAGTGGCAAAAAAGATCTTGAAATAAAAGATAAAACAACACATATAGTTGAAAAAGACGCCAATAAAAAGGATAGTACTTACTGGGCAAAAATACGTCCTATACCATTGTCGGATATTGAGATGAAGAGTTTGAAAACAAGCGATAGCATAAAATCAGCATCCTCCCTGATAAAACTGAAAACCGATACTGTTGTGCAGGTTAAAAACAAGGAAAAAAATAAATTCCTTAAAACAATCAGGGAGATTGGATTCGGACATACATGGTCTGATACAACCGGATTCAGATTCACCTATGGGGGGCTGATCAATCTGAAAAAACTTAGTTTTAATTCAGTTGATGGCTTTAGTTACGGACTAAATTTCAGCATTTCAAAATCGTGGAAGAACAAGACCTCGCTCTCTTTTATCCCGGAGTTCCGCTGGGCCTTCAGCAGGGAACAGTTAATGTGGGGGATAAATACAAACTACAATTTTAATCAGATGAAGCACAGATACTTATATATCAGGGCCGGAGTTACAAGCAAAGACATTAATAACGGAGGGGGGATCAATCCATTTATCAACCTCGATTATTCCCTGCTTCTAAAGGAAAACTACCTCAAGCTGTATGAATCAAGATATCTGGCCCTTGGTTACTCTACTGAGATAATAAATGGATTAACTCTTGGACTTAGCAGCAATTTTGAGGATCGAAGAGTACTTCATAATACAACAAACTTCTCTTTATTGAAGTCTTCAAATGTATATTCTGATAATATCCCTGTTAATAGTTACCTGTCTCCCGGAACCAATCCTGTAAATGAATTGCGTGACCAGAGACACCTGGACTTTGTGACAAAAGTTACGTATATACCCTTTCAGAAGTACAGAATATCCCACGGCAATAAGATACCGGCCGGTTCTGATTGGCCAACTTTTAACCTGACCTGGAAACATGGAATAAATGAGTTCAAAGAAATAACATCAGGGTTAAGACATTTCGATATGTTAAGATTTGAAGTTTCGAAAAACCGTAGCATCGGAGCATTCAGTGAATTCAGATGGAGGTTGAGAACCGCTGGCTTTTTTGATAACAGAAGTTTAACTTTCTACGATTTCTTCCATATCAACTCTCAGCCATTGCCCTTTCTCCTTAATAATTATGAGGATGCATTCATGATTCCATCGTTCTATTCTCTTAGTACACCTGAATTTTATGCTGAAGCCCATTTAAAATATACAACACCCTATCTGCTTCTTAAACTGCTTCCCGTATTAAGTAATACACTGATGCGTGAAAACGTCAGTCTTTCGTACCTGGGCTCCAGGTTTCACCCGAATTTTACTGAAATTGGATACAGCATAAGCGAAATTCTGTTCATTGGAGAATTTGGAGTATATGTCGGGTTTGATGATATTAAATACAGGAGTGTTGGAGCCAGGCTGGTCTTTAAGTTCAATTAAGCAAATGGGGGTTCATCATGAATATCAGATTCATTATCAAATCCTCCTCCCAGTTTTCTCAGGTTATCATGATTCATCTTTGATCCCAGTGTAATACTCTGCGATCCGCTTAGATCAGAATTTCCATCCATGTCAAAATCATCAATATCCACAAACTGAGCCTTCTCTTCGCGGAACCTCAGTCTCACATCATCAACTGGACCATTTCGGTTCTTGGCAAGAATGATTTCAGCAATACCTTTTGTTGAAGAACCATCCTCAAAGGTAGGGATACCGAACTTATCCTGTCTGTGTATAAACACAACCATATCGGCATCCTGCTCAATTGCTCCTGATTCGCGAAGATCCGACAGAAGTGGTCTTTTGGTACCTCCTCTCATTTCGACTGAACGATTAAGCTGAGAAAGAGCAAGAATAGGAACATTTAGTTCTTTTGCAATACTTTTAAGCGAACGGGATATATTACTAACCTCCTGTTCGCGGCTTCCGGCATTTTCAGGTCCGGACATAAGCTGAAGATAGTCAACAATCACAATATCGAGTTTGTGCTGGGCCATCAGGCGCCGGCACTTGGCTCTCAGTTCAAAAATCGAAATTGCCGGAGTATCATCGATAAATATCGGAGCCTGCACCAGTTTTTTAATTCTCGTATCAAGCTGCTTCCACTCCTCCTCTGACAGCCGGCCATTTTTAATCTTATCTCCCGGGATATCGGTTTCGGCAATTATTAACCTGTTAACCAACTGAATAGAAGACATTTCGCATGAGAATATGGCAACTTTTTTCCCATGGTCAATAGCCATATTCCTTGCCATTGAAAGTGCAAAAGCAGTTTTTCCCATTGAAGGACGGGCTGCAATTATGATCAATTCTGATTTCTGCCATCCTGATGTAAGTCTGTCAAGTTTTGTAAAACCGGAGGGTGTTCCTACAAGGGCATCTTCCCTTTTTCCTGCTTCTTCGATCTCTCTTATTGCTTCCTTTATAACCACATTGATTGGAGCAACTTCCCGCTTTATGTTTCCTTCTGCAATCTGGAAAAGAGCATTTTCCGAATAATCGAGTAATTCTGTTACATCATATGTGTCATCAAAAGATCTTGTCTGTATTTCTGTTGATACCCGGATAAGTTCACGCTGGATATATTTTTGTGCCACAATCCTTGCATGGTAGTCGACGTTGGCCGCGGATACAACTTTTGATGTCAGCTGAGTAAGATATACCGGACCGCCAACGCTGTCTAATTCATTATGAGACCTTAGTTCCTCTGTTACGGTATATAGATCTACGGGATATTCCCTTGACGACAGGTCGGATATAGCTTTAAAGATTTTCTGATGTGCTTCTCTGTAGAAACTCTCTGGTTTAAGAATATCAAGAATGGTTATTACTGCTTCTTTTTCCAGCATAACAGCACCGAGAACAGCCTCTTCCATATCATTTGCCTGTGGTGGTACCTTACCAAAATCAGGTAGATTTGTAACCGTTGGTCGCGGGCTGTTTCGTTGTTTTGCCATTAGTGCTATATTTCTTATTTATAAATACTTAGAGAGTAAAAGAATTAATTACCCGACTAGTTTCAAAGGTATGAATAACCATACTTAGTAAATTAAAAGAGCTGATTATTGTTACAAACAGACATATGTTAAAAACTTGTTGAAAAGCTAATAAAAGGATCATTAGTATTAAATTCAAACCATATGGTATTTTTACATCAAATAGAGGAAGATGATTGTTTTCCCAAATGCTAAAATAAATATCGGATTGCGGATTACAGGAAACCGTCAGGATGGCTATCATGACATTGAAACGGTCTTTTATCCTGTAAGACTGAGTGACGCCCTTGAATTTGTAGTTTCAGATCAACAGGCTCACAAGGATATTCTTAAAGTTACAGGTATCAATACAGGAAGCGACCCGGAAGACAACCTGGTTATTAAGACCCTTAATAAACTACGCGAAATAAACTCCTTCCCTTTTCTTAAAATTCATCTGCATAAAGTTATCCCTGTGGGTGCAGGTTTAGGTGGGGGTTCATCAGATGCAGCTTGCCTGTTAAAAGTTATAAACAGGCGTTTTGATCTCAATATTGAAGCCCATAAGTTGAATGCCCTGGCATTGGAACTTGGAAGTGATTGTCCGTTTTTTATTGAGTGTGTTCCATCTCTTGCTTCTGGCAGAGGTGAGGTCTTAACACCTATCGACCCCGTCTTAAACGGGTATTATCTTGTTCTTATCAACCCGGGAATTGTAATAAACACCAGGGAAGCTTATAAGAATTGCCGGACAGGGCTCCCGTCAACAAGTCTTATTCAATTGATAAATCGTCAGGTTATTGAATGGAAAGATCTGATAATAAACGATTTTGAAGATTTTGCCTTTAAAAAGCATCCCATGATAGGTAACTTAAAAGAAAAATTATACCGATCCGGTGCAATTTTTAGCCTGATGTCGGGCAGCGGATCGAGTGTTTATGGGATATTTTCAGAAAAACCAAAACTGCCGCAGAAACTTAGAGATTTTGTGATTTGGGAAGGGAAGTTATGATTTGCCCCCCATGGGGCCAACCTCTACTCAAGTTCCAGCAACACAGTTCCTTTTGAAACTTTATCTCCTTTTTTAACTGCTATTGATTTTACTATGCCATCCATATTGCATTTCAATCTGTTCTGCATCTTCATGGCGTCGAGTATCATCAGGTCCTGACCTTTTTTGACATCCTGACCAGGCTGTATAAAAATTTCAAGAACAGTTCCGGGTATAAAGCTTAGAATAATCTTTGGGTCAACAGGTTTATATTGTCTCCTGTGTATAAATTTATTGCTGATCCTCGTCTTATATAAACTGGTATTAATATTGAGGAATCCAAGCTTATCGTTTATATTCATTATCGTTTCTATAATATATAAGTGTTCATTCTGCTAGAAAGGCGGAAGTCCATGTTTTTTATGCGGCATTGGAACATCTTTATTTTCTGATACCTCAATAGAATGCATCAGGAATTTCCTGGTTTCGGAAGGCTCAATAACTGCGTCAACGTACCCTCGGGAAGCGGCAACATATGGATTGGCAAACTTGGCTTTGTATTCTTCAACCTTCTGTTTTCTCATACCATCCGGGTCATCTGAAGATGTTATCTCTTTTCTGAATATGATGTTTGCAGCTCCTTCCGGACCCATAACAGCAATCTCAGCAGATGGCCATGCAAAAACAAAATCAGCCCGGAGATGGCGAGAGCTCATTGCGATATATCCTCCTCCATATGCTTTTCTTAGTATAACAGTAAGTTTAGGAACAGTAGCTTCACTATAAGCATAAAGAACTTTTGCTCCGTGCCGTATCACACCTGCATGCTCCTGATCTACACCAGGCAGGTAACCCGGCAGGTCTACAAGTGTAATAATAGGAATGTTGAAAGCATCGCAATAGCGTATGAATCTTGCAGCCTTGTCAGAAGAGTCAACATCCAGAACACCTGCCATTTCGAGAGGTTGGTTTGCTACAAACCCTGTTGTTCGTCCTCCCATACGACCAAAACCAATCACAATATTCTTTGCGTAAAGTTCCATTATCTCAAAGAAATCTGAATTGTCTACAATTGCTCTGATTACATCTTTTACATCATAAGGGAGAGTAGGATCTTCGGGGACTATTTTATTAATATTATATTCAGGTTTAGGCTCACCAGGCTCAAACATTCTGGCTTTCTGTCCATTATTCCATGGAATAAAAGTAATAAGCTTTTTGATCTGATCAAAACACTCCTCCTCGCTCAAAGCGAAGAAATGGGCATTGCCTGTAACTTCACTATGCACCCTGGCACCACCGAGATCTTCCATAGATATTTCTTCTCCGAGAACAGTTTTTATCACCTCGGGTCCGGTGATAAACATTTTTGAAATCTTGTCAACTACAAAAACAAAATCTGTAAGTGCAGGTGAATAAACAGCCCCACCTGCACAAGGGCCGAGAATAACCGAGATTTGCGGAATAACGCCGCTGGATATTGTGTTACGGAAGAAAATTTCACCATAGCCGGCAAGTGAGTTTACACCTTCCTGAATCCTGGCTCCTCCTGAATCGTTAATTCCGATGAGTGGCATCCTCATCTTCAGGGCATGATCCATAATTTTGGTAATCTTCCGCGAATGCATTAACCCCAGGGACCCTCCTGCCACTGTAAAATCCTGCGCAAAAATGGCTACAGGAGCACCGTAGATAGTACCGGAACCGATAATAACTCCATCGCTGGGAAGTGATTTTTTATCCATATCAAAATCACGGGCATCATGCTCAACAAATAAGTCATATTCATTGAAGGAATTATCATCAAGCAGTGACATAATACGCTCGCGGGCTGTCCTCTTACCCATTGCCTTCTGCTTTTCTATAGCCTGTTCTCCTCCACCAAGAAGAATTTTCTCACGTTTCTCCTGAAGTTCTCGTATCTTTTTGTTGACTGGCATATAAATCGATTTTAATTATATGATATTAATATTTTTCTTTTTGAGAATATTCACTTTTCAGGGTGCAATTTTAAGGAAATGGTACGAGTTATAACCTATTTCGGGGCTAGTTTATAAAGCACCAGTCCAATTATTGAATAAAGAATGTTTGGAATCCACATTGCAAGCATTGGACCGAGGCTGCCTTTAAGTGAGAATTGTGAAGCAAACTGGAGAAACAGAATATAGGAAAAGCTTAGTCCCAGACCTATTCCGATATTCATACCTATTCCTCCCCGGATTTTTCTTGAGGAAAGGGTGACACCGATCAGGGTCAGAATGAAAACTGCAAAAGGATTAGCAAACCGTCGGTATTTTTCAATAAGGAAAAGTTTAAGTTCATCCGATCCCTGAAGCCTGAGCTGGTCGATATACTCCTCAAGCTCCCGCGAAGTCATAGTTCCCACAATACCCGGGTCGCGCGAAAAATCATCAGGCTGTATTATAAGTGCAGTATCAATTTGTTTGCCTTTAGTGATAATCTCCTCATTACCCTTAATTTCCCGTATATAATAATTAGTTGCAGACCATTTATGCTTCGTGGTATCATAAAATACTATTGGTGCTGAAAGTTTCGATATAAGTCTTCCGCTATCAATGTTTTCAATTGTGAAATTCTGTCCTCTCTGAGTTAAAGGATTGAATGTTCCCATATAGACATAAGTATTTTTAAATACTTTTCTATGAATATTCTCAACTGTTATTCTATTGGTGGAAGGATGGTAATATTTATTTTCAAAATCCATCCTTATAAGGTTTGCTTTAGGGATAACAAAATTTGTGAGAACAAATGTAAACGCTGCAATGAAAAAAGCAGAAAGAAAATAGGGCCACATCATTCGCCGAAAGCTCATTCCACTGTTCAGAATCGCTATTATCTCAGTATTTACCGCCATTTTTGAAGTGAAGAAAATTACTGCGATAAAAACAAACAGGGGTGCAAAAAGCATTGCGAAATATGGAATGAAATTCATGTAATACTCAAAAACAATTGCCTTTAAAGGAGCCTGCCTTTCCATGAAGTTATCCACTTTTTCAGCAAAATCGAATACAACTGCAATTGTCAGTATTAACATAAGACAAAAGAAGAATGTACCAAGAAACTTCCTGATAATATAAACATCAATAAGTTTGATTCTCAGAGAACCTAACGCCTCTCTGAAAGTGTTTTTACCATCGAGTTTTTCCATTTTTTAAAATTACCCTCTTCAATTTTTTTTCTTGCTTCACCAACCAGCTTCAAATAAAAAGCCAGATTATGTATACTTGCGATCTGAGCTCCCAGGTTTTCACCTGATATAACAAGGTGCCTGAGATATGCCTTGGAATAGCTAAGACTTACAACTGATGGCCCATCCGGATCTATCGGGCTAAAATCATCGATCCATTTTTTGTTCCTGATGTTTATCGTTCCTTCGCTGGTAAACAGCATTCCGTTTCTCCCATTCCGTGTGGGCATAACACAATCGAACATATCTATACCCCTCTCAATAGCTTCCAGGATATTTACCGGTGTACCGACTCCCATAAGATAACGTGGCTTTTCATCAGGAAGTATCTCATTTACAATCTCAATAATTCTGTACATCTCATCAGCAGGCTCTCCGACCGATAATCCTCCGATTGCATTTCCCTGCAGTCCGGATGAAGCTGTTTTTTCAGCTGATTCTTTACGCAGGTCGTCAAATGTTCCTCCCTGAACAATTGGAAACAGGAATTGTTCCTTGCCCCATAAAGGATCAGTTTCATGATATCTTACAATTGCCCGGTCGAGCCAGTGATGTGTGAGTGCAACTGATTTTCTGGCATAATCATAATCACATGGCCACGGAGCACATTCATCAAACGCCATCATTATATCTGCACCTATAATACGTTGAATATCAATTGTATTTTCAGGGGTAAAGACGTGCCTTGAACCATCTATATGCGATTTAAATATTGCACCTTCCTCTGTAAGCTTTCTGTTCCCGGTAAGAGAGAATACCTGATAACCTCCGCTGTCGGTAAGAATAGGACGTTCCCACGACATGAAATTATGTAGCCCGCCACCTTTCTTAAGAATTTCAATACCAGGTCGTAAATAAAGATGATATGTATTCCCAAGTATTATTTTTGCATTAATATCTTCAATCAGATCACGCTGCAGGATGCCTTTTACAGTTCCGCCAGTACCTACCGGCATGAATATCGGAGTAGGAATATCACCATGAGCTGTTTTCAGAACACCCGATCGTGCTTTTGATTCCGTATCCCTGCTCTCAATTCTAAACATGCTGACTAATTTCTTTTTTCGCAGCACAAAGGTAATTTTTCCATATCGCCTTATAAAATTATAGTGAATTTTTTTTAATGATGACAAAAAAGAAGCATAGAAGGCCTTGGGTTTAATGCATTTTGATATTATTCTTGAAATAATCTTTTTGCCTTTCCGTTAATCTTACTAATATTGCTGACATATTTGAAAGTCAAATGGCGGATAATAATAATGTTTTTCTTTTAGTGGTTTTCTGTATCTTTGCTTCAGCTGCAATCATTCAGTTGTTTTATTACCTTTTCTTCTATCTTTCCGTTCATTTATTCAAGCCATCTGAAACAAAAAAAACCTACCCACCGGTTTCTATTATAATCAGTGCCCGGAACGAAGCAGAAAATCTTAAAAACTTTTTACCTTCAGTTCTGGAACAGGATTATCCCGATTATGAAGTTGTTGTTGTAAATGATTGTTCTGAAGACGATTCCTATGATATACTCGGAAAATATCTGATACAATATCCTCATCTTAAAATCTCTAATGTAAATAAGGATCCCAAGTTTACACACAATAAAAAATTTGCTCAGTTCATTGGAATTAAAGCAGCGAAGAATGAAATTCTTCTATTTACTGATGCCGATTGTCAGCCTGAATCAGATAAGTGGCTGGAGGGGATGACTTCACATTTTGAAGAGAAAATCACATTTGTCCTGGGATATGGAGGCTATCTAAAGGAGAAGGGACTATTAAATAAGTATATCCGTTACGACACATTGACCATTGCTATGCAATATCTGGGCATGGCAATCCGGGGTATTCCCTATATGGGTGTCGGACGAAACCTGGCTTACCGGCGTTCAGTTTTTTTTACGAATAAAGGCTTCGGTGCACATAATCATATTATTTCAGGTGATGATGATCTTCTGGTAAATACACTGGCTTCAGCCGACAATACAATAACTGAGTTTAGCTATGCCACACATACCAGGTCAGTTCCCAGTGCCGGTTTGAAAGAATGGATTACCCAAAAGAAGAGACATCTGACAACAGCACCATATTATAAACTGAGAGACAAAATACTGTTAATCGCTGAACCATTTACAAGGATCCTTTTTTATATAACACTAATAATTCTTCTATCCTTCACATATCTCTGGCCTTATGTAATAGCCGTTTTTATTGTAAGGCTTATAACACAAATAATTATTTATTCTTCTGTACAGGAAAAACTGAATGAACCCGGAATATTAGCTTATTCGCTATTTTTTGATATCTTTTCGCCATTGATCAACAGTATCGTATTTTTAAGCAACACACGGACCAAATCCGGTAAAAATAAATGGAAATAGTTCACGAATTATCGGAAAAAGCAAAAGGCGATCTGCTTCTGGTTGATGAGGCTAAGAAAGGAAATGAAAAAGCTTTTGCCAGCCTGATGAACCGCTACAGGGATTCCATTTATTATATGCTTCTTAAAATGGTAAATAACGCATCAGATGCCGAGGACCTGACTATTGAGGCATTTGGGAAAGCTTTTAGAAACCTTGATTCATATACTCCCAAATTCGCTTTTAGCACCTGGCTTTTTAAAATCGCCACAAATAACTGTGTTGATTTCATAAGAAAAAAGCAGCTCTCTCCTACTCCGTTTGATCACTTGCAGGATAACCTTGAAAATGTTACAGTAAACATTCAATCAGACCTGCCTGATCCGGAAGAGTCCCTGATTAACCACCAGAAGATAGCCGCACTGAAAGATATTGTGGGCCAGCTTAAACCAAGATATAAATCGCTTATTGAGCTCCGTTATTATAAGGAATACTCTTATGAAGAGATCTCCTCAGAGCTCAATCTTCCCATAGGAACGGTAAAAGCACAATTATTCAGGGCTAAAACTTTGTTATATAATATATTAATCAAAACAGGTCACAGGTAGTGTCAGAGAGAATCTTCAGGTATTTCCCCTTATTGTCAGAAATTCAAAAAGAGAGACTGTCGAAACTAAAGTTTATTTACGACAGCTGGAACAGTAAGATTAATGTAATATCACGCAAGGATATGGACAATTTTTTTGTTCATCATGTTCTTCATTCATTATCAATAGCAAAGGTTATTAGCTTTTTACCCGGGACCAGGATCCTCGATGCCGGGACAGGTGGTGGTTTCCCCGGGATTCCTCTGGCAATTCTGTTCCCCGATTCAGAATTCACTCTTCTCGATTCTATAGAAAAAAAAATTAAAGTAGTTAAGGCCGTTTCAGATGAACTGGAGCTAAATAATGTAATACCTCTGCGTAAAAGGATTGAAGAAGAAAAGCGTAAATTTCAGTTCGTCACCAGCAGAGCGGTTACACGGTTCTCAGAATTTGTGAGTCTTACTTCAAAAAACGTCAGCAGTTCCGAAGCAAACAGCCCGGGTAACGGTATTTTATACCTCAAAGGAGGTGATATGACATTTGAGTTAGCTCCGTTTAAGAATAAAGTAACTGTGTGGAAAATTAAAGACTTTTTCGATGAATCATTTTTTGAAACTAAAGTGATTGTGTATCTGCCGGTTTGATTTTTTTTAAAAAAAACACCTTCCCGGTTTTTATATTTCAAAAAAGTACTACATTTGCAGTCTCAAATCAGAATTTTAGTCAATAAATAATTAAAAAGATGAAAAGGACTTACCAGCCATCAAGAAGGAAGAGAGTAAATAAGCATGGTTTCAGGGAAAGGATGTCGACTCCTAACGGAAGAAGAGTCCTGGCTGCCCGCAGAGCAAAAGGAAGAAAGAAACTCTCTGTATCTCCAGAACTTAAATTGAAAGGATAATTTATTTCACAAATATCTTCTTGAAGGTGTCTTTGAATAAGGCACCTTTTTTTTATTTGTAAATCCCGGAGTGGTTCCATAAATATTATAAACACATATATAAGCATATGCCGATAATTCAAAATCCTTTTTGATTATTATTACCTTTACTGACTTTTTAAAAATTGGTATGCAAAACCTTTTATCCCATATAAACGATAAAGACCTCAGGTTGATCGCTGATAAGATAGCCGGCAATGTCCGGATAACCCCTGAAGACGGTTTATTGCTTTACAAAAAAGCCGATCTTGCTTTGCTCGGGTTGCTTGCAGGTATCGTCAGAAGAAGGAACAACGGCAATCTTGTATATTTCAACAACAATTTTCATATTGAACCAACCAACAAATGTATTTATAATTGCAGGTTCTGCTCATACCACAAACCCGAAGGTGATCCTGAAAGCTGGGAATTCAGCCATGAAGAGATGCTCGACATTGTGAAACGTTTTGACAATAAGGCCGTCACTGAAGTTCATATTGTCGGAGGAGTCCATCCATCATACGATCTCCATTATTGGGGATCACTTATAAAAAAGATAAAAGATTACAGACCTGCCCTTCATATAAAGGCCTTTTCTGCGATTGAACTTGATCATATGATTGCCCGCGCGGGATGTACCATTGAAGAAGGATTAAGATTACTAAAGGAGTATGGTCTCGATTCCATTCCGGGAGGCGGTGCTGAAATATTCGATGAGGAGCTCAGAAAGATGATCTGTGACGAAAAATCATCCTCTGAGCTATGGCTGAGAATCCATGAAACAGCACACAGGCTTGGAATTCCATCAAATGCCACGATGCTATATGGTCATATTGAAACTTACGCCCACCGTATCGACCATATGGAAAGACTTCGTAATCTTCAGGATAAAACTCGTGGGTTTAATGCTTTCATCCCTTTAAAGTACAAGAAGTCTAACAACAGTATGTCATATCTGGGTGAGGTAAATACAATCGAAGACCTTCGTAACTATGCAGTCTCCAGGGTCTATCTCGATAACTTTCCTCATATCAAGGCATACTGGCCAATGACCGGAAAGGAATCCGCCCAGTTGTCTCTCTCATTCGGTACCGACGATATGGACGGGACAATAGATGATACAACAAGAATATATTCGATGGCGGGTTCAGATGAGGAGAACCCGGCAATGAGTACAGAAGAGATTTGCAGTCTGATAACCGAGGCAGGATTCACTCCGGTAGAAAGAGATTCGCTTTATAAACCCATAATGGATCCCACAACCCCACTAAAGTAATTTTATCATTACCTTTACGTTATTACTAATGTTCAATTTTCCCATATGAGCTTAAAAAACTTTATCCTCAGCAAAGTATTTCTTAAAAATCTTGGTTTTACCGTTATCATTATTGTCGGTGTGGTAATGATGCTACTAATCTGGATGAATTTTTATACAAGACATGGTCAGGCAAGGCCTGTTCCGGATTTCTTCGGGCTTACATTGGAGCAGACAGCAAAGCTCGCCAAAAAGAGCAAGTTGCGGTATCAGATAATTGATTCAATTTACACCACAATTGTTCCCCGTGGCTGTATTGCTGAACAAAATCCTAAACCAGGATTTAAGGTGAAGAAATGGAGAAATGTAATTCTCACAATAAATGCTTTTCATCCTGAAATGGTAGCAATGCCAAATCTTGTTAATCTTCCAAAAAGACAGGCACTCCTTCAAATTGAGAGTTCGGGTCTTGAAATCGGACAGTTAAAATACAAACCAGATCCCACAACTGATTTTGTAATCGATCAACAATATAATGGAAAGAATATCCCTGAAGGAGATTCTCTGCAGAAAGGTTCAGTGATTGACCTGATACTGGGAAAGGGATACAGCAATCAGAAGACTTCTATTCCTTATCTATTGGGTATGAGACTTGATCCCGCAAGAAATAAAATTCTTGGTTCCTCACTTAATCTGGGTACCTATGTTTATGATAAAACTATTGTTACCGGAGCTGATACTCTCAATGCTTTTGTATATAAACAGATTCCCGAATTCAAAGCAGATCAGACTCTTCAACTTGGATCTTTGATATACATTTGGCTTACGGTTGATGCAGCAAAATTTAAGATTGATACCACCAGAATTGATCAGGATACGATCCCTGCCGTTAAATCAATAGATTAGAAGTCGAATTAGTCCAGATGTTCAAACAGATAATCCTATATGCAATTTTTCTTAGCCTATGTCCGGTAATAGTGCCTGCACAGGAGGTTGTAACGGGACTGCAATCAAATACAAGTATTTCAAATGGCTGGAACAAGCTTGAAAAAAACAAGCGATTAACAGCTATTGATACTCTGGTACTTCCATTTTTTGATGATTTTTCAGGTCATTCAATATTCCCTGACAGTAAAAAATGGACGGATAATTTTGTGTTTATCAATAATACTTACTCCGATCGCCAGATCACAGCCGGAATCGCCACTTTTGATGCTCTGGATAATACAGGCAGAATGTACACAACAGCCTCTTCATCAGGATTTAAAGCCGATCAGCTTACTTCTCAGCCTATAAAACTTAACTATAACAAATCAGATAATCTCTGGTTAAGCTTCTTTTATCAGGCAGGTGGTCTTTCAGATCCCCCTGAAGCAAATGACAGCCTGACTCTTCAGTTTTTCGCTCCGTTGGAAAATAAGTGGTATTCGGTGTGGAGAGCTGCGGGTAGCCTTGATCAAAGATTTAAGCCTGCTATCATCAGAATTGAGAATAGCCGTTACCTTCAAAAGGGATTTCAGTTCCGGTTCATAAATTATGCAAGCCTCAGCCTGAACCTTACCGACCCGTCAATGGTTGGGAATTGTGATATCTGGAACATTGATTATGTCCTTCTCAATAAAAACAGGAATGCCGGTGATACAGTTTTTGCCGATGTGGCATTCACGCTTCCACTCCGCTCGCTGCTCAAGACTCATGAAGCGATGCCCTGGAAGCAATTCAGGCAGGTCGATCTTCAGGAAATGGGCTCGTCAATACCTGTTCACTACCGGAATAATGATACAATAACAAGAAATGTTACCCGTAATTTTGAGATATGGGATGTAAACAAAAACTCTCAGGCTCATTTTTTCTCTGCAGGAGCAACAAATATCAGTCCATTGACCAGTGTGGATTATAATGCTAATCTGGTATATACATTCAATACCAGCAGTAATGATTCCGCTCTTTTCAGGATTACAGCATCCCTCAAGACTGATAATTTTGACCCAAAGGGAAATGACACACTTGTCTATTTTCAGGTTTTTAATAATTATTTTGCATTCGACGATGGTTCATCGGAAGGCGGATATGGGGTAAATGGACTTGGCTCCAGGAACGCTATGGTGGCATACAAATATGTATCCTATATGCAGGATACATTAAGAGCTATACGCATATGCTTTAATGACAGTTATCTGGAAGCTAACAAAAGAGCATTCGATCTTATGGTATGGGACAATAACAACGGGGTGCCGGGTAACATCCTTTATACGAGGGAAGAGGTCATGGTTGAACAGGGTAATGTGATAAATGGTTTTTATAACTACACTATTCCTGAAGGCGTTGCAGTGAATGATATATTTTATATCGGATGGAGACAACTCTCAGAGACCTTTCTGAATGCCGGGTTTGATGTTAATACACCTAATACCGGTAAACAATTCTACTGGCTAAACGGTGAATGGAGACAGTCGCAGGTGCAGGGCAGTATAATGATAAGACCTGTTGTGGGATCACCGCTTAAAGTAACTTCTATTAATGATGTATTCTATCATAACAACAAAAACATCATTAATGTATGGCCAAATCCGGCCACTGATTATATCAATTTTGACGCCGGGGAAATGCATTTGTCTGGCTTATCTATTGTAACAATCACCGATATTTATGGCCGTGAACTGATAAAAGTTCCTTTCAGGGAACGGATCGACATATCCTCCCTTCACCCGGGTGTATACTTTATTGTTACAAGTATTAATGGTTCGCCAGTTGGTTATAACCGGTTAATTAAATCAAGGTAATCACCACAAATGACAAAAGAAGAATTAGTCGATCAGCAAGAGCTCTTTGAACATTACCGTTTTAAGGCAGATCCAGGGCAATCACTTCTGAGGATTGATAAATTCCTGTCTGACAGGTTGGAGAATTCCTCAAGAACTCGTATTCAGAATGCAGCCAATGCCGGGAATATCCTGGTAAATAATAATCCGGTTAAACCAAACTACAAGGTTAAACCCGGAGACCTTGTTCAGGTTGTGTTACCAACACCTCCAAGAGAAATTGAACTTATTCCGGAAAACATTCCATTGAATATTGTCTATGAAGATGATGATGTACTTGTAGTTAACAAAGAACCTGGTATGGTAGTGCATCCTGCCTATGGTAACTATACCGGCACTCTTGTTAATGCTCTGATGTGGCACTTCAAAGATCTTCCTCTTTTTAATACAGGTGAAAGCAGGCCCGGACTGGTTCACAGGCTGGATAAAAACACTTCAGGGATTCTTGTTATTGCTAAAAATGAATTTGCACTTAACAGGCTTTCAAAACAGTTTTTTGACCGGACTACCGATCGGAGATATAATGCGCTCGTATGGGGAACACCCGATCCCGCAGAAGGAACAATTACAGGGAATGTCGGGAGAAACATAAAAGACAGGAAGATAATGCAGGTTTTTAATGATGATAATGAGGGAAAAACTGCAATAACCCATTACAGGATACTTGAGGATCTTGGCTATATATCTCTTATCGAATGTAAACTTGAAACCGGACGTACTCATCAGATCCGGGTTCATTTCAGCCATATAAAACATCCTTTATTTAACGATGAGGAGTATGGTGGTGATAAGATACTCAAAGGAACTACCTTCACTAAATATCAACAGTTTATTAAAAATTGTTTTAAGATATTACCACGACAGGCATTGCATGCAAAATCTCTTGCTTTCAATCATCCTGTAACCGGCAAAAGACTCTACTTTGATTCCAACCTGCCTCACGATATGGTGCAGGTAATCGAAAAATGGAGGAAATATATATCTGGAAGAGAATCCACTATATAATTCAACAGCACTTTATCCTTAGCTACAAGATTCCCTCTCAATATTTGTATCAAAGAAAACAAACGAATGAAAAACAATTGAGTTATGAATTAAGAACTTTTGTCTTTTTACTTTTGTCTTGCTCTGAGCCCTGAGCCCTGAGCCCCGTGCTCCCTGCCATCTGTTACCAGCTTCCACCGGCTCCACCACCACCAAAGCTTCCACCACCGAAGCCGCCAAAGCCGCCACCTCCACCACCGCCACTACCGCCACCTGAAAATCCGCCCCAGCTTCCGCCGGAACCTCTTCCGGAATTCATCATTCCCAAAAGCATCCAGAATGGCAAACCTCCTGTACTGATATGTTTATTATTAGATCCGCCTGATCCTTTCGAAATCATTGCTATAATAATGAAAACAATAAATATTACCAGTCCGAAGGGTATGTTTTTGCCGCCACTCTTCTTTGCCCTCTGACTATACTCAGAGGCTGAAAATTCTTTTCTGGCCAGTGACATCATTGTGTTGGTGGCTTTATTCAGGCCTTCGTAGTATGCACCATTTCTGAATGAAGGTAAAATCTCACGATCAATTATTTCACCGCTGAGAATATCAGGAATAGCACCCTCAACACCGTATCCTGTGGAAATCTGTACCTGACCATCAGAATCCGGCGTCTTTGGTTTAACCAGTATAAGCACTCCATTGTTCTTGCCTTTCTGACCGATACCCCATTTCTCGGCTAATCGTTGTGCATAATCAGCTTTATCATATCCTTCGAGTGAAGGAACAATAACGATTGCAATCTGAGTAGATGTTGAGTCATTAAAAGCAACCAGCTTTTGTTCGAGCATGCTCACCTCATCCGCCTTAAGCATCCCTGCAAAATCGTTTACTAACTTTGGAGGAACCGGCCTTTCCGGTAGATTCTGTGATAAAACTGTCTCAATTGTAATAGTGCAAAATAAAAATGCAAGGGTAAGTAAATACAAACTTTTCTTTATCATTGTCATCACTCCCCCTTTATTTTATCAAATGAAATTTCATCAGGCAATTCATTTACGTTATCTTTCCTGTAAGGGAAGTGAATCATAAGATGTTTCCCGGCAAGCAAAATTCCTTCTGACAATCCTTCTGTGAATTTGCCGTCTTTGAAATTCTTCTTAAGAAGTTCGCTTATATCATTCCAAAACCCTGCATGAACTTTTGCATTTATACCTGCATCACCAATGATTGCGAACTTTTTGTCGTTCACTGCAAGATAAAACAACACTCCATTACGGTCAGCAGTTTTATGCATCCCCAGCTTTTTGAATACCCATGCTGCTCTGTCGAGAACATCGCCCGTAAGATAAGTTTCGATGTGTACTCTTATCTCACCTGAAGTTTCCATCTCAGCCTCCCTGACAGATGCAAGAATCTGAGCCTGTTGTTCTTTCGAAAAGAACGATGAAGCTTTCATTATACAATTTATAAATAAAAACTAAAATTTAACTTCCGGAGCTTTTTCAGCGCCTTTTTCAGCTTCAAAATAAGGTTTGATCTGGAATCCAAACATACCGGCAAGAAAACGCTGAGGAAACCTCCTGATATAAGTATTGTAAGTCAGGGCCACCTCATTGAATTTTCTTCTTTCCACTGAAATCCTGTTCTCAGTCCCTTCAAGAGTCACCTGGAGATCTCTGAAATTCTGTGTTGCTTTAAGTTGGGGATACTGTTCGACTACAACCATCAGTCGTGATAATGCGGAAGATAACTGACCCTGGGCCTGTTGGAACTGTTGCATGTTTTCTGCTGTCATCTTTGTAGGATCAATTGTGACGGATGTAGCTTTCGACCTGGCTTCAATAACTTGTGTAAGAGTAGTTTGTTCAAAGTTGGCAGCTCCCTTGACAGTATTGACAAAATTGGGAATAAGGTCTGATCTGCGCTGGTATGATGTTTCAACATTGCCCCATTGACTGGTAACGGTCTCCTGCATAGTGACCATACCATTATAAACTTTCGTGCCCCAAAGAACTACGGCTAAAACAATGAGCGCCAGAAAAGCAACTATTATGATCGAAATTAAACAACCTTTTTTCATTTTTAATAATTTTTAAAATTTTTACCAAAGTTACCACAACAAGTTGAGAATTCAATGTACTATTAGAAACTTAAAGAATTAAACCGCAAAGGACGCTAAGTTTTAGCAAAGTACGTAAAGAAATTCTGTTTATATTTGGAAAATTAACTTGGAATTATAATCCAAATCATTCATTTTTATTCATTGCGATCTTTGCTCCTTCTTTGTGATCTTTGCGGTTAAAAGATTTCATAAATGCTTATACATATATTTTTTCTAAAATTTGAAATGAAAAATTAAACAAAATATGAAGACAATTGCTATTGCAGCCGGAGGTGATTCTTCTGAGTTTGAGATATCTGTAAAGAGTGCCAATGAAGTTGGTAAAGTTTTGTCGGCAAAATATATAGTATATACGATCATAATCCGTGGAACAACCTGGTACTGGGAAGATCAGAAGGGTCGTTATCATAATATCGACAAGAACGATTTTAATCTTGTTGTCGACGAAAGCAGGGTCAGATTCGACGGGGTATTCATTGCAATACATGGTACGCCCGGGGAGAATGGTTTGCTTCAGGGGTATTTCGACATGATGGGAATTCCTTACACAAGCTGTAATGCATTCTGTTCTGCCCTTACATTCAATAAACAGGCATGTAAACTCTTTCTTAAGGAGTATGGTATCACAATGGCAAACGCGGTATTGTTAAGAAAAGGAGAAAAATTGGACCTGTTGAACATTGTCAGACAATTTGGATTACCATGTTTTGTTAAACCAAATGACAGTGGTTCCAGTTTTGGTGTTACCAAGGTGAAACAGAAAGAGGAATTGTTGACTGCTATAGAAACAGCGTTCAAAGAGAGTGATGAGGTGCTTATTGAAGCTTTCATGAATGGAAGAGAAGTTGCATGTGGCGTTGTTAAAACAAAAAACAAAACTATAGTTCTTCCTGTCACTGAAATTATCAGTAAAAATGAATTTTTCGATTATGAGGCAAAATATACACCCGGGAAATCAGACGAGGTTACACCGGCCGATATGCCTTTATCAATAACAAATGAGATTCAAAGAATCAGCACGCTGGTATATGATCTTTTAGGATGTAAGGGAATCGTCAGAGTTGATTTTATTGTTATCGGAGAAAAGCCCTTTTTTATAGAGATAAATACTGTTCCGGGAATGACAAAAGAAAGTATTGTTCCAAAACAGGCCGAAGCTGCAGGAATATCACTTGAGGAATTATACTCTATGGTTGTCGAGAATATGTTTATATAATGGCGCAAAGGCTTAAAAGGCTTAAAGCTTAAATATCTTAATTCTGAAGACTGGATTTACCGTTGCGCATTTGTGCCTATTTACTGCTTTCCTTTGCCAGTTTCAGCGCACTCATTGTCGTAAAGTATTTGGTTATCATCCCGGGCACTTCCCAATCCGGCAATTTACCTGCCTTCATATATTCAAGGAATTTTGAAGTAACCTGGCCAAAATGCTCTTCATGAGATACCCTGTATTTTTTAGGAACATTAAGCTTAAGGGTGGTAGCATTAACTGCTTCTACCTGAAGGCTATCATAAGGCAATGTTCTGACAATATCTTTTAATCCGGAAACAAAGTCTTTTATTGTTGTCCCCTTAATATTTTCTATATACAGAGTAGGCAGAAATTTTTCCTCAGCACCTTGCTTAATGATCAGATCGCATTTTGTTCCGTGCATTACTGAATAATGCGTATCACCTCCACCTGGAGGAGCCTGGTATTTCCACTCAACAGAAACTTTTGCAAAAACACCTTTTATCTCATAAATCATTTCTCCGTTTGAGAAAACACTTATTTTCCCGTCATTCGCAGCTTTAAGAAGATAATCGGGGAAATTTTCAAGCCCGGTTACGCCTTTAAACTCTTCCTTTGAGATAAGAGTGGGCCATCTTTTTGCGCTCAACATAGATATATCCGAAGGATTCAGAATTTGGTCCGGGAAACACTCCCACTGTATAAGGTCAACAAGATGTGTTGTTACATCAACAATCCCTTCACCCTGTTGCTGAACATCGAAAAACCATGCAGGGCGAAGCAATGGACTTCCTGAAACAATCTTTGAGAAATGATGAACACTCACCTTGGTTACAGCCGGTTCTTCTTTGCTGCCAGTTTTCAAAGTTCCAAAAACTTCAACTTTCTGTGAAAGTAGTTTCTGAAGAATTGTGGTCACTTCATATCTCTCTGTCATTATATCATATAACAAAACTCCCTTTTCTTTTGCTGTTGAAAAAGCAACTTCCAGTGCAGGAAAATCTTCCGGACTAATTATCATTGGCTTATCTGCCAATACATTAATACCCGCATTAATCGATTTCATAATATATTCGGCTTTTTTCCTGTTGTTCCCCGATAGCACCACAACATTACCTGCTTTGTCGGTGATCATCTTTTCAAAGAAATCGGGACCAGTATATACCTTCTCTTTCCAGCTGGTTGGATCTACCGGTCTGCTATTATACGATTTGATCCTGTCGAGATGCTGCAGATAATCAGGCCCCTGTGGTGCATAAACATACACTTCAGGAGAAACCTGATCATACATGACTTTCTGTACCAGGGCTGCATGAAAATGACCAGGATCAACTGTAATCAATTTCACCTGATAGGTTTTTTCCATTGAAGAATTTGATTTGGTTGTTTGTTGTTTGGAACCACCTGTTCCACAGAAACTTACAAGATAAACAATAAGGAGTAACAGGAATACTTTTTTCATAGTTCCAAATATTTAATTTGTCTGTTATTATTTTCCCTTTTAATCACTTATTCAATATTTTCACAATCGGCGGATAAGCAAAATCATTCCATATCCTGTCAGCCGTAGACTTCTCAATTTTACCATCATAAACCAGCATCCTGTATTTTAGCCTGTATACATTACCCGGATTCAGTACCCACTCTTTATATCTGATCGGGCAGAATTCAAAATAGACATCTCCACGATTATTATTCATATTCTCAGGCCAGACTCGCATAGGTTCCGGATGTTCCCTGTTCGCCGGATGGGAGAAAAAGACAATTCCCGATTGACCATTATTCTTAATAGCTCCATTGAGATCAGTCCATCTTGCACGGGTTCCGTCAGCATCTTTCCGGGTTTTGCCTTCAGATGTAAGCACTGTGCTGTTATCCCTGGTCCATTCTTCGGTTGCCCTGATTCCTATGCCTCCACCATACCTGTAAGCTTCAAAGACAATCGTTGAATCACCGGCCACAGAAAGAAAGGTAGTAAGGTCAACAAGCCATGCTTTTAATCCAACAACAGGTTCCATATTCCATGCTCTCACATCCCATACTTCATTTAAAGCCAGTTCTTCAGGCTTTTTGCCCTGAAAATCAATGTGTTCTTGTCTTACTGAGAAACCACCGTAAACCGGACCATTAATAATTGAGTTTATCCCGGCAAATCTTACGGTACCTTGTTTTTCGTATAAATTCCAGAAATCGGTTACATGTTTGCCAATCCTGACTCTTGTCCAGGGATTCCAGATTCCAACATGATGATAATGGTCAGGAGGGCTCACTCTGGTCAGTACATTACCGGAAGGAGTAATTAAAGGATGAATAAAGCCATTTCTCTTGTATGCAGTATCAACTTTGGCAGGCGGGTAGAGAACTGCTGTTTGGTAATGCAGGATCTCAGAATTTCCGTTCTTCAGCACTATTGATTCAGGAGTGACAACAGTAGTTATCTTGTTTTCAACAATTTGCGGAACATCCTTAAAAAGAAAATATTCCCTTGTCTTGCCAGATTCTGTTTTTCCGTCCAATATCCACCATAATTGGGGAATGTAGCCGGGTTCAATCTGAAATGTCTTTTGTATAAGCTTCCCGTTAACCTTTTCAAATAACTTAAAAGATACCGTATCACTTATTGATACTCCTTCCAATCCAAAACTGACCGGCGTATTTATTCTTTCAAAACTGCCGGATCCGACTGATATATGAAGGATTTCAGTTTTCTGTGATATACCGGGAAAATTTATAGAGACTATAATGAAAAGACTAATCAGACTACGTTTCATAACTATAAATTATTTGAATGTTTTTTAACGGCTTCAATGAAGGCGTTTATGTTTTCATTGTTTACATCGGGGGGCATGCCGCCTCCGGCAGACCAGATAATTCTGCTATAATCATTGATTTCTCCAAATGCCTTATTTACAGCTGCTTTAACCTGTTCAGGTGTACCACCCGCCAGAATATCCCTGGGAGGGATGTTACCAACCAGGACAACTCCGGGTCCAGCCAGTTCACGGATTTCGCCAAGTGTATGCTCAAAAGAGAAATTGAACATATTTATATCCATTTCGCTAAGATACCTGGCAGTTATAAGCCCATCCGCATCGTTATGAAGAAACCTGACTTTAGCACCGGTACAACTGAATATCCTTTTTAAATATGGAATAACAAATTCCTTGAATTCTACTTCTCCTACAAAACCAATAATATCATCCAATATCAGAACGCCATCAATAGATGGGAAACACTCTTTCTGCCAGGCCAGCCATTCACAAATGAAATCGGTGATTTTTTTAAGAAGCCGGTGTGTACTGGCCGGATCCATCGCAGTTGCCATCATGAATTCGGATGTTCCCATCAGAAAACTGGCAATATTAAGCGGACCTCTGGCGACCGCAAATCTGAGCTGATGATCGGCTTTAATTATGGCTTCCTGATTATTCCTAAGTCGGCTTATCATGAAAGGTAATAATCCGTCTGTTTTTACATTCGGCTGAGGCAGGGAATCTGCTCCTTCTATTCCTGTAAATATCTTCTCCGCATGAGGAAGGCTCTTCTCAAGAAATATCATACGTGAGCCAAAGGCAGAGGGTTCTGTACACATACCATACTCAGACCAGAATGAAGGCATAAACCAGACGTCCGGAAATGCATTTATAGCTTTCAGGTTAGATTTTATCCAGTGTTCATCAGATGAATAGAAATCAATCTTTGAAATCCCATACCAACCGGGTATCCAGGGGCTGTCAATAATAAACCCCACCGGGTTATAGCTCAGTTTTTTTCCGTCGATCAGGGCTACAAGATCATTCCATGATGAATTGCGCATAATATATCAATTCGGTTAAACAAGGTTTTTAAGAGTACTAATTTGATAAATTAATTCATTAGAAAAAAAATTATTTATTTCTTTAATGTCTCCTGCCTTTTTAGATCAATCGGATCGCTTATACAAACCAGATTACGATCACCATAACCATCGTCGATACGTCCTACTGATGGCCAGAACTTATTCTCCACGACCCAATCTAGAGGAAACGCAGCTTTCCGTCGATCATAAGAATGGTTCCATGCATCTGCCGTCACTACCTTAACTGTGTGGGGCGCATTGTGAAGAACGTTGTCTTCTTTATCGGCTTTCCCATCTTTTATCTCCTCGATCTCATCCCATATTGATTTCAAAGCACTTATGAATTTATCTAGTTCCTGAAGTGACTCGGATTCAGTAGGTTCGACCATAAGAGTTCCATGAACCGGAAATGAAAGAGTAGGTGCGTGGAATCCATAATCCATCAGTCTTTTTGCTATATCTGCTTCAGTTATACCGGCTTCCGTTTTAAAATTCCTGCAATCGAGTATCATCTCATGCGCTACAAATCCTGCTGTTCCTGTATATAAAGTTTTAAACCATCCCTTTAATGATGCAGCAATATAATTAGCATTAAGTATGGCATATTTTGTAGCACTGGTTAATCCATAGGAACCCAGCATCATCACATAGGCATGGGAAATGGTAAGCACATGTCCGCTTCCGAAAGGAGCTCCTGCAACAGCTGTGGTCCCATGATTTCCACCCGTTTCGACAAAGTGATGGGAAGGAAGGAACTCAGAGAGTTTATCATTTACAAGTATGGGACCCATACCAGGACCGCCACCACCATGAGGTATAGCGAAGGTTTTATGAAGGTTCAGATGGCAGACATCAGCACCAATATGTCCGGGATTAGTGAGTCCGACCTGCGCATTCATATTTGCACCATCCATGTATACAAGTCCTCCATTTGCATGGATAATATCTGACATTTCTATAACTGCAGCTTCAAATACACCATGTGTTGAAGGGTAAGTGATCATGAAGCCGGCAAGGTTATCTCTATGCTCTTCAGCCTTTTTCTTCAGATCTTCGACACTTATATTTCCTTTTTCATCGCACTCTATGACAATTATCTTCATGCCGGCCATTGCGGCACTTGCGGGATTTGTGCCATGTGCTGAGGATGGAATCAGAACTATATTTCTGTGTCCTTCTCCCTTTGTCAGATGGTACTCGCGAATTACCATTAATCCGGTATATTCGCCTGCTGCGCCTGAGTTTGGCTGAAATGAGATTGCGGAAAATCCTGTTATTTCTTTAAGTGCTTCTCCTAATTCATCCATAATCTGGTAATAACCCAGTGCCTGATCCTTTGGAACGAAGGGATGGATATTCCCAAATTCCGGCCAACTCATGGCAAACATTGAACTGGCTGGGTTAAGCTTCATTGTGCAGGAACCAAGAGATATCATGCAGTGAGTAAGTGAAAAATCTTTTCTCTCGAGCATCTTAATATACCGCATCATCTCGGTCTCGCTATGATATCGGTTAAAAGTTCCCCCTTTTAAAAAAGCGGACATTCTCAAAAATTTTTCTTCAAGAACTTTACAATTGCAGAGAGAATCAATCTTAACCGGTTCCTTCCCTGCTGCTGATGCAAAAATATTTACTATTGTATTTATTTCTTTAATGGTAGTTATCTCATCGGTACTAATAATCACTGAATTGTCATCAGGATAATAGAAATTCATCTCTGCTTTCAGTGCCAGCTTTTTAATTGTTTCTGTTGAAACGCCAGCCCCCAGGCGAACCTTCACGGTATCGAAAAACATAGAATTTAATTGCCGGTATCCAATCTCTTTGAGATAATAATTTAATGTACAGGCAGTTTTATGGATATGTTCTGCGATATTCTTTAATCCTTCAGAACCATGGTATTGAGCATACATCCCTGACATTGTAGCCAGAAGCGCCTGAGCAGTACAGATATTTGAGGTAGCCCTCTCCCGTTTGATATGTTGTTCTCTTGTCTGCAACGCCATCCTTAGAGCACTGTTTCCCTGAGCATCAACCGACACGCCGATAATTCTACCGGGCATGCTCCGTTTTAGTTCATCTTTTGTTGCAAAAAATCCTGCATGTGGACCACCGAAACTCATTGGCAGACCCATCCTCTGATTTGAACCTACTACAATATCAGCACCCCACTCGCCGGGCGGAGTAAATAGAGCAAGACTCATAAGATCTGCTGCTACTCCTACAAGAGTTCCCGCTGCATGTGCCATAACAGAAAAAGTTTTATAATCCCTTATCTGACCTGAAGCGGCAGGGTATTGAACTATCGAACCAAAGAAAGATTCGTTAAAAGAAATTGTTGTGTATTTCCCTGTAACAAGTTCAATTCCAAGAGGTTTTGATCGAGTTTTAATCACATCCATCGTTTGAGGAAAAATATCGTCATCAACAAAGAATTTGTTGGCTCCTGCCTTCATTGAAGCTCTTGATCGGGCATTAAACATCATTATCATTGCCTCAGCTGCTGAAGTTGATTCATCAAGTAATGAGGCATTGGCGATCTCCATCCCGGTAAGTTCAATAATCATAGTCTGAAAATTAAGCAGGGCTTCCAGACGACCTTGTGATATTTCAGCCTGATAAGGCGTATAAGAAGTGTACCATGATGGATTTTCCAGTACATTCCGGATAATTACCGACAGAAGCGCAACACCATAATATCCCTGCCCGATGAAAGAACGGAACATTTTGTTTTTGTGCCCGATAGATTTAATATGATTCAAATATTCAAATTCACTCATTGCTTCCGGAAGCCGTAGAGGCTTTTCGAGCATAATCGATTTGGGAACAGTTTTTTCAATTAACTGTTCTAATGAATCAACTCCAATAGTCTCCAACATTTGCGGCAGCTCATCTTCACGTGGTCCATTATGACGGTTAACAAATTTATCTGATAGCATATATTTTAATTTATGAAATCAATAAAACTATAATATTAAGAATTAGAATATATAATTAACAGGATTTAAATCATACAAAAAAGGGGTTTGATTTCATTTCCTTTTCGATAGTTGTTTCATTTCCATGGCCCGGATAAACAACAGTTTCAGGAGGAAGAACAAACAATTTATTTGTGATGCTTTTTATAAGTGTATCGTAATCTCCTCCGGGCAGGTCAGTTCTTCCGATACTCCCTGCAAAGAGAGCGTCACCAGTAAATACACAATCGTTTTCCTTACTGTAGAAGGCAAGACTTCCCGAAGTATGTCCTGGAACATGCAGTGCCAAAAGTTCTGTCGATCCGAAAGTAATCTTCTGATTATCTGTCAAAAAACCGGCAGGTTCTGGCGGATTATCCATTGACAGGCCAAAAAGCATTGCATGTTGAACTGCATCCTTCCTGTTCATTTCATCATATTCATTAGAAAAAGGTTTAAGGTTATACCTTTCCAGAACGAACCTGTTTCCAAAAATATGATCAAGGTGACAATGTGTATTCAGGAGTAAAACCGGTTTAATCTTTTTGTTTTTAATGAGATCATCAAGTCGATCGGATTCCTGCCTGTCGTAACATCCGCAATCAATAATTGCACAATCGCGCGATTCATCAACAAGAATATAGGTGTTTACCTCAATAGGGGAAAAAACAAGCTTATAAATATTCATATTTTATTATTTTTCATTTACAGTTCCTTTCAGCATAGGCACAAAAACAAAATTTCCATGTTCGGAACGATCGAAACTATCCGGTCCGCTACGTTCCACAACTGTCATAACCTGGGAATTGGAATTCCCAAGTGGTATAATGAGTCGTCCTCCGGTTTTAAGCTGTTGAAGGAGTGTCTGAGGGATCTCGGGGGCAGCAGCAGTTATTACAATTCCATCAAAAGGTCCGTATTGTGACTTGCCTTCGTAACCATCTCCATAAAAAAAGTCAGCAGAATATCCAAGTGATGCTAAAATCCTCTGAGCTTTCAGATAAAGTTCCCTGAAACGTTCGATGGTATAAACTTTTGCTCCCATTTCGGCAAGTATTGCTGCCTGATAACCGGAACCTGTTCCTATTTCAAGAATTTTATCCCGCTTTTTAATCCTTAATAGAGAAGTTTGCATTGCTACTGTGTAAGGTTGCGATATTGTCTGACCGGATGTTATCGGAAAAGCTTTGTCAACATATGCATGAATGAGGAAAGCAGGGTCCATAAAAAGATGTCGCGGTACAGTATCGATGGCTCTCAGTACATCTTCATCAACAATCCCCTTATGCCTGAGCTCCGCTACCAGTTTTTTTCGTTTACCTTTTGCTTCAAATGTATCTGTCATCCGATTTTCCGAATCAATAATTAATATCCGACAAAAATATAAAAAATGTAAGAAAGCCATTGTCAGAAGTTGCACTCATTTCTTTTTGTATATTTATCTCATGAATCTGAGTGTACAGAATTCCCCGGATATTTTTAGAACGGTTTTTCAATATCTTGCAGCAATACTCTGTCTGATATTGCTGATCCCTGTTATAGTGATACTTATAATATCAATTAAAGCGACGGGAAAGGGTCCGGTAATCTATTCACAAAAACGTGTTGGAAGGTTTGGAAAGTCTTTCGTAATCTATAAATTCAGATCCATGCATTCTGGAACGGAGGAGGGATTGCCTCTTCTTTCAGCAAAAAAAGACAATAGGATAACTGCTCTCGGACGATTTATGAGAAAACATAAAATTGATGAGATCCCTAATTTGATCAATGTTCTGAAGGGCGAGATGTCTTTTATAGGGCCGAGACCCGAACAACCATTTTATATTAACCAGATTTTACTGAGAGACCCCAGGTACAAACAATTACAATTATTCAAGCCCGGAATCACCTCATGGGGACAGGTAAAGTTCGGTTATGCATCAAATGTAGACGAAATGATCAAAAGAATGGAATATGACCTCTTTTATATTGAAAACAGGTCTCTTTGGTTTGATCTGAAAATTGCATTTTATACAACCATCATAGTTTTTAAGGGAGAAGGGATTTAAATGGCTATAGGCGACAGGCAGAAGGCGACAGAATGATGGGGAGAAAGGAAGGATGGGGGAATGGGAGAATGGGAGAATCTCATTCTATTCCAGATTGAATCTGGTTATGGGTTTGTAAACCGGACCTGATTGAAGGAGGATGCTTTCATAAAGGATTACCTCATTAACCCTGGTTCTCTGGATTTCAGAATCCTGATATTTCTCCATCAGGGCTTCCAATGACTCTTTATCATTTAGATGTTTAATGCGTCCAATTGTTAAATGTGGTTTAAAAGGCCGTTCCTCCATCTTTATACCTAATTCCTTCAATCCCTTCATAATAAAACCATTAAGACGCATTAGTTTTTCAGATGGCTCAATCCCGATCCATATTATTCGCGGGTCATTCAGATTCCTGAAGACACCCGATCCTCTTATTATCAATTCAAACTTCCCTGATCCTTCACATTTTTCTTTCAACATAGATTTGATAACTTTTATCAAATTCTCTTCTGTATCACCAAGAAAGGAAAGAGTTATGTGGATATTATCAGGATTTGTCCACTTGATGCTTTCATTACTCAATCGGGACTTAAGTGATGAAATCAGCTTTAGAAGTGATTCTTCTGCTTCGACTTTCACTGCAATAAAAATGCGTCTCATTTTATTAATACTTTTCCGGGAATAATCCTTATAAATTTCCGGCCTCAATTTCAAGGACAATTGATTCGATAAGTGCATCATCACCGTAAGGATCATATTCCTCTTTAAGATTTGTACCAAAAATACGTGCTATACCCTGCCAGAAAGCTGCAGCAAGTTTCCCACGGTAATCCTTTATTAGTGTATATGATGTATTCTGTGTCTCCCTGTCAATAAGTTTAATAAGCAACCGGCCCTGGGTCATTGTCATATCACGCATATCTCCTTCATATTTTGCAAAGACATCCTTTTCGACACTCCTCATATAATCCTTCCGTTCCTTTTCAGTTTTGAGGTTTCTCATATCCTCATTTACCTGGGACAAGCGTAATCTTACAATTAAAGCATACGGATAAACTCTTTTCAGGTTATAGACGAGCCTTTCATATTTTCGAAAATCCCTTTTTTTAGCAAAACTGGGATGAGCAACAACGGTCACCTCCTTAATTTCAACTTCCGGCAAAGTAACACCATCCCTTTTCACTTTCTGTAAAAGGAACGACCTTCCCTGTACGGTATCAGTCCTCTGTTTTAACGAATCAATCTGTCCCATTGAATCAGTGACATAAAGAAAGAAAACTAATATTGCAGATAGAAATCTCACAAACAGATAGTTTTTGCAAATGTATCAAATTCCGGGCCACATCTTATTATCCCTGCCAGCGCTTTTATACCACAGGAAATAAGGAAAACCTGTCTTATCGTTTGTATTGCATTTTATAAAAAGATAAATTTGTTAAAACCTTTTTTTATGGCATTACAGGTCGAAGATCTCGAGGATCCAACGAGATACAGGCAAATCCTGGCTATCCCCTATAACGAACTGATAACTTTTGTTCTGGATTATATAAGAAGAAAATCAGTACTAATGGTTTTAGTATGGTCAGTCTGCCTCATTTTTCTTTTTTTGGCTATTAAAGTGAGAATAAACATTTCAGGCTATTTCCTCTTCAGGAACATTCTTTTGCATTCGGCACTCGGTCTTATAGTTTATCCCCTTTTATGTATCCCTGTACATGAGGTATTACATATTATACCTTACTACTTTTCCGGAGCTAAAAACATCCGGGTTGGAATGGATCTTAAACAGTATCTTTTTTATGTAACAGCCCACAGGTATGTCGCATCACCGGGTCAATTCCGGATTGTAGCTTTAACTCCATTTATTATTATAAGCTTAATACTTCTGCTTCTTGTTTTTCTTCTGCCAGGTTTATGGAAATGGAGTCTTTCGCTCTTTCTGTTTGTTCATTCAACAATGTGTGCAGGTGATTTTGCTTTGCTTAATTTTTACTTCCTGAACAGGAATAAGAAAATTTACACATGGGATGATGTTGATAAAAAAGAGGCGTATTTCTATGAAAAATTATAACATATGACAAAATATAAAAGACAAAATATAAAATTAAGTAAAACCCGTTCATATGAAAAGGCTAATAATTAATATTTTACTGTTTGCTTCATTCACTGCATTAGTCAGTGGGCAGAGGAAAATTGTTAATCTGCCGGATATTCCTGGTTATGTTACTCTGAAATGTGATTTTCATATGCATACTGTTTTTTCAGATGGAGATGTATGGCCTGCCGTAAGAGTTGATGAGGCTCTCCGCGATGGTCTTGACGCCATTGCCATAACCGATCACATTGAATATACTCCAAAAAAGGATTTTATACCTGTTAATTTAAATGCAGGATGGGAAATAGCTGAGGGATATGCCAAAGAAGGTAATCTGATACTTGTACATGGTACAGAGATCACCAGAAAAATGCCTCCCGGCCATTTTAATGCTCTGTTTATCAAAGATGCTTATCTCATTGCAAAAGACTCTGTCTGGGATTCTTTCGAGGCTGCTATAAAGCAAGGCGCTTTCATTCAGTGGAACCATCCTGGCTGGAAAGCACAACAGCCTGACGGAATTCCAAAGATGTACGAAATTCATCAACGACTTATAAAGAATGGCTGGCTTCATGGTATTGAATTTTTTAATGACTCTGAATATTATCCATTGGTTCTTACGTTCAGTAAAAAGTATAACCTTGCCTTAACGGCCAATAGTGATGTTCATGGGACTATAAGTGAGACTTATTTAGCACCGGATTATAAAAACAGGCCGATGACCCTTGTTTTTGCAAAGGAAAGAAGTTATGATTCCCTCAAAGAAGCAATGTTTGCCGGCCGGACGATGGCGTATTTCAGAGACATGCTCGCCGGAAAAGAAGAACTTACCAGCCAATTTTTCCATCAGTGCATCTCTGTAGGAAAACCATTTTACCAGAATAACAAGAGCCTGTTTTTTGAAGTAACCAACAATTCTGATATCCCCTTCTACCTCATAAATGGCATTAAGGATGCACCAGCTTCTGTAAAGCTTCCTGCCAATTCAGTAACAAGGATTGTTCTAAGTAAAAAAGTGACTGCACCTCTGGTTTATGATGTCCGGAATGTTATGACCGGCGAGAATGAGGTTCTGAAAGTAGAATTGAAATACTAGATCATGTGAGATTCAAAATAAATTATATAAAATACCAATAGTCTGGGGTTGTTTAAAAAGTCCTTTGTGGTAAAAGTTAAAACATTGAACCACAAAGGATCACAAAGGAGGAATGTCAAAATAAATTACTTTTTCAACACCCCCTGGCTCCGCTTTAGCGGAGACGGGGTGGTTGTTACACTTTTGTGTCAGATCTAATTTCGAATAACTTAAAATTTCTCTTTTGCGAGTTTAAGTATATCATCCTCTTTTAAAACAGGTCTGATCCTGAAAGAGTACTCATATTTTTTCTCGAGCAGTCTGTACTTCGGATGGATTAACGCGCCCCATGAATTATCACCACCTACGCCCATCTGGCCCAGATCAACATTCAGACATACCAGTTCGCGCGGTTTAACATCGGTGGTATGAGTATTTGCGGTTTTCGCATCTTTCCTGTATGTTCCAATTTTCCCCGGTGACTCAAAATCATCATGAATATTATTCAGGGCAGCAAAACTGATTAACGGATCACCGCTCACAAGAATTCCGGTTCCACTATCATCGGTCAAAGTGAGCCATCTGGT
>Ga0209539_1000020_pt1 | contig 88364 bp, 80 predicted proteins | sample BarGraNGADG00312_2_FD_184499 | JGI IMG/M metagenome (GOLD analysis project Ga0209539, IMG submission 184499) | Arctic peat soil microbial communities from Barrow, Alaska - Barrow Graham LP Ref core NGADG0011-312 (SPAdes) (version 2) | ecosystem: Environmental > Terrestrial > Soil > Wetlands >...
CTCTTACACTTACAGGATAAATGGCGGCAAGGCCGTTGCTTTCAAGGCGCCTCCGGCTACCGGTAAGCTTCGGCTTGCGGTCGGCTCCGACCCGCATTACGGCGCGACGACGAGTCGGAACGACATAACCGCGAAGATGCTGAAGAACGTCGCGGACCCTGCCAATGGTTTCGACATGCTCTTCACAGTGGGCGACCAGGTGCAGCTCGGGTTCCTTGATGAGAACTGGGGAAAGGCCCTCAGCGGGATGTCGCCGGTCGTATCGAGGGTCCCTTTCCGGCCCCTGCCGGGCAACCATGACACCCTGCTGGGCGGGCTCCCACTCTATAAAAAGTACTTTTTCCCGCCCGGCCTCGAGCAGGGCACCGGGACCGACCTGTACCAGCGGGTCGACCTCGGCGGGGTGCACCTCTTCCTGCTGGACATCGAATGGGGCACCGAGAGCTTCGGCGCCGACCAGAAGGCCTGGCTGGAGCGCGAGCTCGCGAAGGTGCCGGCCGGGGATTGGAAGATCGTGCTGGACCACTGCTTCTTCTACAGCTCGGGGAGAGTTCTCGACGGGTGGCCGTGGTTCGATGACGCGCAGACGATCGACGCTTTGACACCCATCTTCAACAAGGCCAGGGTCGACCTGGTGGTGTCCGGCCACAATCACGATATCGAACTCCTGCGCAAAAGCGGGGTGACCTATGCCGTCATCGGGGCATTCGGGGGTAAGCCTGAACCGCCGCCGACCCACATCTCGCCAGAGAGCATCTGGAGGACGCCGGTCCATTACGGGATGCTCGACATCACGGTCGAAGGTGGACGGCTCGAACTGGTTGTCCGCGACCCGGACTTCAAGGCGATACACAGCATGACGCTGACCAAGTCGCCTTGATGCGGCCTCGAAAGGGAGCCTCGCGCCGGGAAGCGAATCGTCATAGAAGAGCGCCGTTTACAAAGCCATGGATGCTGATAGAATCGGCGCGAGATGTCCATCAGCAGGTCGTTTTTCGAGAGCGGCCGGGGGAGGAAGGAGGCGCGGTGAGAAAATCCAGAATCCTGATCGCGGTAATGCTGCTCGCTGTTCTTCTGGCTGTCGCTATGACGGCCGGCTGCGGCACCAGCACCCCGACGGGGAACGAGACGAGCCCGGGTCAGATAACGGGCAACGTCACGCACGAGGACGTGCAGGCGACGGTCGGGGAGCAGTTCAACATCGCGCTGGACTCCAACCCGTCGACGGGCTATCTGTGGGAGATAACAAAGCAGCCCACTGCGACCATCGTGCAGATGGAGGGAACCAAGTTCGAGCAGTCGGCCGGTAGCACCGGCCTCGTCGGCGCCGGCGGAGAGCAGGTATGGAAGTGCAAGGCGATGGCAGTCGGGCAGACCGACATGATCATGGAGAACCGGAAGTCCGGGACGGCCGAGCCGGCCGCAACCCATGGCGTGACGGTAACCGTCGTGGCACCCGCCAGCAAGCCCGCATCGGCGGCGGCGAAGCCGAAGGTCTACACGAGCGCGGCGACGCCGATCAACGAGACCGTCGGCAACGAGTTCAGGATCAACCTGTCCGAGCAGACCGCCTCGACCGGCTTCAAGTGGCTGCTCAGCTCGAGCTACAACCACAAGGTCTGCATCTTCCTGGGAGTGCTCTTCGGCTCGGCATCGACGACGTCTGGTTCGACCCAGATCGAGACGTACCGGTTCAAGGCGCTCGCGCCGGGGACCACGAAGCTGGCCTTCAGGTACGTACAGCCCTGGGACAGCGCCACCGCACCGGCCAAGACGACCACTTTCACCGTCAACGTGAAGTAGTCATCGGTCAGCACAATATGAAACAGCCCCCGGTTTCTCATCGGGGGCTTTTCTTTCGTCTTTATTTAAGCGCTCCGCTGATATATGGTTTTGTCGCCTCTTGACCGAGCCACCAGGGAGGAAGCCCCATGTCCAGACGAGGCCTGACTCGGAGTCCGCTCTCACTTTTTGTCGCGATAGCCGTGATCCTTGCCATGTCTTCGCTGTTCGGCGTGATGGCGCAGGCGGAGCCCGCGAAGGCGGCCGTCGCGATAAACAGGGACCACATCAGGAACATCATCTATCCGACCCTGGGATATCCCTCGATAACACCGTGTGGAGACACGCTGACCGTCGAGTATGACCCGCGGAATCAGGACTGGAGCCAGGGGCTTCCGACTCTGATGGACTTCCGGGCGTCGATCACTACGACCAACAGCGCCTACCCGGTGACACGGACCCTGGAGCCATTGAGCTTCGAGGTCGGTTACAGCAGCCACTGGCCGGAGTACAGCGAGTCGGCGCAGCCGAATGCGAAGATATACATAGTGACCTTCCGTATCCCTGAGAGCGTACCGGTGCATCTATATGACATGACCATGAGCGGGAAGAAGCTCGACGGCACGTGGATGGCCGATGACTCGCAGCCGCACGCCCTGCAGACGGTCGTGCAGTACAAGACCGACTTCAAGTACGCGCAGCTCACCGACATCCACGTGTGGGGTCCGGAGGCCCACTACCCGGGCTCCTACCCGACGCACGAGAGAAACTACCGCCACGAGAACTACAGCGAGACCGACGGCTACGGGGCCACCTACTACCACAAGACCATCCAGCAGATGAACCGCGAGAAGCCGGACTTCATCGTCTACACGGGCGACTACGACTTCTCCCAGAAGTGGCTCTACCAGCAGAACTACGGCAGCTTCGATCAGTACAAGAACACTCCCTGGGACGGCTCGTATTACGAGCCTTGGTTCGAGATGGACTGGTTCTACCAGGAGACTATGGCCCTTGATGTGCCGGTTTTCATCACTCCCGGAAACCACGACTCGTACGCAAGGTACGACCTGTTCAACATCAACCTCGAAGAAGACTACATGGCCTCCTGGAGGAACCTCTTCGGGCCGCAGTATTACTCGTTCGACTACGGGCCGGCGGACGGCTCCGGTTACCACTTCACGTCCATGAACACCATGGACTGGACCCCCAAGGAGCGTAACCTGCACTGGGGCATACCGAACGTGATACTGGTCCCCGGCAAGTGGCAGGGGCAGCTCTCGGGTGGAGGGGACGCCTTCGCCGCGGGCTGGTCGCAGCCCCGTGAGGACGCGATAGATGAGAGCAAGCTCACAGGTCAGCTCCTGTGGGCCAAGCAGGACCTCCAGGCGCACGCCGGAGCGGCAATGCGGACTGTTGTCATCCATTGCGACCCGTGGAAGGACCAGGGCACCGGCTCGATGTTCGACAACGCGGACATGTTCAACATCATCAAGATGGGAGGGAAGGGAGCCGGCAGGCTCGCACTGATAAAGCTCGCGAGGGAGAACCATGTCTCGCTGATACTGAGCGGCCACGACCACTCGGACTGTTACGGAGAAATAAGCTGGGAGGGCGGTGGGCCCGCCGGGACCCTTCGGTCCGTCAACACCACTTCGACGATGTTCCAGGACAGTTCGGACGGCACGAACATGTGGGTCTATCCGGGATACAGGATGATCAGCGTGAACGGCGGCACCGTGATCAACTATTACTACACTGAGGCGCCGGAGGCATCCGGGGGGCCGGCGATAAAGGTCTCCTGGCCTTCCTATGCGGGGACCAACGTGGGCGGTCCGTCCAACTTCAACAACATGAACAACGCCGCGGTCCAGAGCGCGTGGACGGGACAGCCCGGCACCGACCAGAACGTAAGCTGCGACGTCATCAACTACCTGTGCGGGCGCGAGATAACGCCGGGTGGCGACCGGAGCGGCGACATCAAGAACGCGGGGATTGAGTTCCCGATGCCGACCCTCACCGGCGGGTATTACTATACCGTCACGAACGGGACTTTCTCCGAGATATTCGACACCACTGGACACAGAGTGTACGAGGTCTCGAGCGACATCCCGCACGCCTCCAGCGAGGGCTCATCCATATCGAAGATGGTGTCGGTGAACAAGAGCCTGACGTCCGACAAGACGCCGCCGACGTGCACCTCCTTCCAGATCAACGGCGGCGCGCCGACAACGGACGTGGCGGATGTGATCATTACCAACGACGCGACGGACTCGCAGTCGGGGATGCTGGACATGAAGGTCTGGAACGACACCGACTCGGAGAGCCTCGCTCAGTGGCAGAGGTGGGAACCTTCCACGGAGTGGCACCTGAATGAGACGGCGGGGCTGCGCACCGTCCACATCAGGTTCCGCGACGCGGCGATGCCGGGAAACGAGTCAGGTGAGTATTCCGCCACCATCACCATGGTGGGAAATCCGCCTGCGATCACCAATGTCTCCCCGGATCCGGCGCATGTCGGGGACACGGTCACGATAACCGGGACCGACTTCGGGGCCCCGCAGAGCCCGCACGACAAAGTCGAGTTTAATAACCTGCTGGCCGACGTGACCTCATGGGCCGTTACCAGCATACAGTGCGTCGTGCCCGACGGCGCTTACTCCGATCCGGCCGGGATAGAGGTCACGACCGACGCCGGGACCACTGCGCACGGTTTTCAGGTGCTTCCGACCATCACGTCCATGAACCCGCCGTTCGGCTACAACAACGGCACCGTGGACATAACGAACATGGAGGGCACCGGGTTCTACTACGTGCCCGGGGGCGCTCCGACCGTGAAGCTCGTCAACGGCGGTACCGAGATCGTGGCGACGAACGTGGTGGTCAACGGCGCGGACAGCATCTCGTGCCGCTTCGACCTGGCAAACCCGACTGCGGCCGTCGGTTACTGGGACGTGTACGTACAGAACACCGACGGTGGTGTTTACACGCTGCATAACGGCTTCGAGGTGAAGTACCCGCCGCCAACCGTCAGCGGCGTGGACCCGGCCGGCGGCAACAACGACCAGATCGTTGACGTCGCGATAACCGGAGGCCTCTTCAGGGAAGGCGTCGACGCGGCGCTCGAGAGCGGCTCGACCCTCATCATGGCCGCGAACCCGGTGTTCGTCGATGCGAACAACATGACCTGCACGTTCGATCTAAACGGCGCACCGCCAGGGGAGTACGACCTCGTCGTGATGAACAACGACGGAGAGACCGGCACGCTTCCCGGTGGGTTCGAGATCGAGTACCCGGCCCCGACCGTGACGGCTGTCACACCGGCATCGGCGATGAACACCGGCCCGGTCGGGATCACGGACCTGGCGGGTACGGGGTTCAGGGACGGTGCGACCGTAACACTGACCGGCGCCGGGACCGCCGACATACCGGCCACCGGCGTGACCGTGGTGTCGGCGAACAAGATAACCTGCTCCGTCGACCTGACCGGCGCGGCGACCGGCGTCTACGACGTGAAGGTAGTGAACGACGACACGAAGGAAGGTGTCCTTCCCGGCGGTTTCGACGTCAACGGCAAACCTGTGCTGACCGGCATCTCGCCAGCCAGTGGAGCCGTGGGCACTCAGGTCACACTGACCGGCCGTGATTTCGGGGCGGCCCCGGGGAACGGAAGCGTGACATTCGGTGGGGTGGCCGCGACCGACATAGTCTCGTGGTCGGACGGCACGATCGAGGCGATCGTACCGGCGGGCGCGTGCACGGGACCGGTCGTCGTGACGAACGGCACCGCTGTGGGCAACAACGACAGGTCGTTCAGGGTCATGTCTCCCACCTGGTATCTCGCGGAGGGCTCGACCGACCACGGCTTCAGCACTTACATATCGATCGAGAACCCGCAGGACGAGGCCTTGAACGCGGACGTCACCTACCTGAGGTCGGACGGCACCAGCCTCCACACGATGGTGGGGCTTCCCGCCCGCTCGCAGGTGACAGTCAACCCGATGACAACGGTCGGCATAGCGGACTTCTCGACGAAGATCGACTGCCAGCAGGGAAAGAACATCGCCGTCGACCGTACGATGTCCTGGACCGGGCCCGGAGCGGCGTCCCCCGAGGGGCACAACTCGATCGGCGTGACCAGCCCGTCACGCGGCTGGTTCATGGCGGAGGGGTGCTCGACCTTCGGCTTCGAGACCTGGCTCCTCGTCGGCAACACCAGCCTGTGGCCGGCGACATGCAGGGTCACTTACATGATAGAGGGGGAGGCGCCGGTCACTCTGACGAAGACCGTGCCGCCGGCCTCGCGCGCTTCCTTCTCGATGAGGGACGACATCGGAGAGAAGAACGCGGCGATAAAGGTGGAGAGCGATGTCCCGGTCGTGGCCGAGCGCTCGATGTACAGGAACAACAGGCGCGAGGGACACAACTCCGTCGGGATGATCCTGCCGGGAGTGAACGTCTATCTCGCCGAGGGATCGACGGCCTGGGGCTTCACCACTTACGTGCTGCTGTCGAACCCGAACGCCGAGGCCGCGAACGTCACCCTCACCTGGATGACGCCGGGCGGCCCCATCGCCCAGCCGTCATTCGTGATGCCGCCACTATCGAGGAAGACCGTCCGGGTCAACGATTCGCTGAAAAACAGCGATGTCTCGACGATCGTATCGTCCGACAGGCCGGTTGTCGCGGAGCGGTCGATGTACTGGACCACAGCCACGGGCGAGGCGTGTCACGACTCGGTCGGAGTAGACCAGTCGCACTCGGTCGTCTACCTGCCCGACGGGCAGACGTCCTCGGGGCGGGAGACCTACACGCTGGTCCAGAACCCCAATGACTCAGAGGTACAGGTGGAGATCGATTACCTGGTGGCCGGCGGGTCGTATACGGTGAGCTTCCTGGCGACGGTCCCGGCGATGAGCCGACTGACGTTCAACATGGCAGACCGTCTGCCGTCGGGCCGCGCCTCCATCGTCGTGAAGAGCATGACGCCGGGGAAGAAGATAATGGCCGAGCGCTCGATGTACTGGAACTCGCGTGGGGCAGGCACGGAAAGCATTGGTGGATATTCAGACTGACCGACAGGAGTCCAAGGACTCCATGTCAGGTCATCTGTTATCGCCGATGCCATTCCGTGCCGTCTCTAAACCCGGCCCTCACCTTTGTTTGCGGATAAGCACTCTTGTGGCATCGCACCTCTCAATCGGGCCGGGTTTATCGCGAGCCGGCGCTCAACGAGCGCCGGTCGCACACTGGTCGCGCACGCTTGCGTGCGCCATATTTGGACGGTGACCCAGGACCCCAGGTCACGGCCGACGCTCCATCTTCAGAACCCCACGCACCTGATTGCCTGGCATAGGTTCACCCGGAATCCCTGACTCACCACTCCAACACCTGGGGGAATAACATCTGTTCGACTGTGAAAAGGCAGATGGTGATAGAACTCGGGTGACCTCTAACCACTGATAACTGACTAAAAGTCCTTGAAAAGGGAATGCCACTACATTGAGTACCGGAGAGCTCGTCTCGAATCCTCACTAACGAGGGCGGCCGGGTGATCACACGTCCGCGAGGAAAGGCGTTCCGTGCGATCACCCGGCCGCGGGATCTGACTCACTCTCCGGAGCCGATCCGGCGTAATGAGACCGCCTCCTCACCAGTAACCGATACCAACCCCAACTATTAGTAGATGGGCCGGGTCCGGTCCGGGAGGAACCCTCCCGGACCCGGTGAGGCGTTCGTGTTGTTACGCGATGTGGGTATTCTCTTACGGTGCCTCGAAGAAGACTTTGGCGTCGCTACCGCACACAGGGCACTTGTCCGGTATCTGGCCATCGACCACGTAGCCGCACACGTCGCAGATGTAATACTTCGGGTTGTCCTCGGCCATCAGGTGCTCCAGCGCGCCCTCGTACAGCTTGGCGTGGACTTCCTCGACGTCACGCGCCCAGGTGAACATCTTCGCGGCTGGCTCGTTGTCCTCTTCCTCCGCCTTCGCGATGAAAGCGCTGTATCCGACGCCCGCGATCTTCTGCTCCCTCGCGAACGAATCGGAGAGGTTCGTCTCGGTGTCCTTCACTTCGTGAAGCAGGCGGAGGTTGTTGCGCGCGTGGATCGCCTCGGACTCCGCTATTGCGCGGAAGAGCTTCGCGACGCTCTCGTACTCCTCCGAGACCGCCTTCTCCGCGTACACTTTCAGCCGGACGCTGGCCTTCGCCTCGCCCTCATATGCTTTATGAAGGTTGTCGCTAGTATCGGACATCCCCGCACCCCCCGTCTCTTCGCTATTTCTTCTTCACGTAGACTTTTATCTCAGGGCCGTCTTCCTCGATCCCCAGGAACTCGTTGCCGGTCTTCTCGGCCCACGCGGGCATGTCGCTCTTGATCCCCTTGTCGTCGGCGAGCACCTCGAGCACCTGGCCCGGCTGCATCTCCCTCATCTTCTGCGCCGTTTTGACGATAGGCATCGGGCAATACAGTCCGATGCAATCAAGGGTTTCATCGGCCTTCAATTGGACCCTCCTAGATAAAAAGGTTCACTTTCCCGTTGCTCGCCAGCAGGAGGTAGGTAGCGGCCCCGACGAACTCGTCGACCTCGTCGATGAAGTCGGACTCCTCGAGGCCCATCAGCGCCATCGAGGTGGTGCAGGCGAGGAACCTCACACCCTGTTCTCTCGCGAGGCTTATGCTCTCCTCGAGCGTGGGCATCTTGTACTGCTTCATCAGCGACTTCATCATCGCCCGGCCGCCGCCGAACATGTCCATCTGCGAGAGCCTCAGGTGCTTCGCTCCGCCGCGCCTCATCAGGCCCATCATCCACTGGGGCAGGCTCTTCTTCCCCCTGTCAAGCGAGCCTTTGCTCACGACTGCAAGGCCCCAGAAGGTGAAGAACATGTTGACCTTCATCCCCATGGAGGCGCCGGTGTTGGCGATGTTGAAAGCGGCGAGCGCACGGTCGAGCTCGCCGGAGAACACCACGATCGTTACCGAATCTTCTTCGGCCATATCGGTTCGCCCCCCGAAAGGTCAGTCGCCTTTCCCGCGCGGTGGCTCGCCGCAGTGCGGGCATTCCTCCGCTTCTTCGCGCACAGACTCACCGCAGTGCACGCAGGTGATGATCACCGTCTCGCAGGCCACGCATATCGGCACGGTCTCCTCGAGATCGGCGTCGCAGTAAGGGCAGGAGCACTTCTCAGGCTTGCTATCCATCGGAGGCCTCCTTTTCTCCCTTCTTCTTCCTGTAATCTTCAATCGCGAGGTGAAGCGCGTCGGCGCCGAGGTTCGAGCAGTGCATCTTGTTCTTGGGGAGCCCGCCCAGCTTCTCCGCGACGTCTTCGCGGGAGATCTTCATCGCCTCGTCGAGCGTCTTGCCGATCGCCATCTCGCTCACCATGCTCGAGACGGCGATGGCGGCCCCGCAGCCGAACGTCTTGAACTTCACGTCCGTGAGCTTGTCGTCGTCGACCTTGATGTAGAAGGTCATCATGTCACCGCAGACCGGGTTGCCGATCTCGCCGATGCCGTCGGCGTCCGGTATCTCGCCCACGTTGCGCGGGTTCGAGAAATGGTCCATGACCGTATCGCTATATATCGCCGTTTCCTCCACCCCCCTCTTTGAGAAACTTGTCATACAGGGGCGACATCTTTCGCAGCCTGTCTATTATAGGTGGGAGCACCTCGAGGACATAGTCGACGTCCTCGGGCACGTTTTCAAGCCCGAAGCTGAACAGCAGCGAGCCTTGTGCCTTCTCCGGCGGGATGCCGCAGGCGGCCAGCACATGCGAACCCTTGAGCGCTCTGGAGGTGCACGCGGATCCGCTGGAGACGGCGATTCCCGACGAGTCCAGGAAGAGGAGCATGCCCTCTCCCTCTATGAACTGGACGGCGAAGCTCGCGTTCCAGGGGAGCCTCTTTGTCGGGTGGCCGGTAAGTGTCACGTAAGGTGCGGCCTTCGGGAGTCCGTCGATCAGCGCGTCGCGCAGCTTTACCAACTTTGTCGAACGCTCGCCCAGCTGCGCCGCCGCGAGCTCGGCGGCCTTACCCATACCGACGATGCCCGGAACGTTCTCGGTGCCGCCCCTCCGCCCGCCTTCCTGGACCCCTCCGTCCATCTGGGGAATGAGCCGCACTCCCTTGCGGACCCATAGCGCACCTGACCCCTTGGGGCCATACATCTGGTCGGAAGCCAGTGAGATCGCGTCGATCCCGAGCTCCTCGACGTCGATGGGGACGATTCCGCCGGCGGCCACGGCGTCAGTGTGAAACGGAACACCGCGATCGCGCGCTATCTCGGCTATCTCCCTGATGGGCTCGATCGTCCCTATCTCTCCGTTCGCCGCCATCACGCTGACCAGGACGGTGTCGTCGCGGATGGCTTCCGCGACCGCGCCTGGATTGACTACTCCGAACTCGTCGACCTCTACCAGTGTCGAGGTGTATCCCGCCTTCTCGAGGGTCGCGATCGAGTTGAGGACGGAGAAATGCTCGATGTTCGAGGCGACGATATGGTTGCCCTTGCGCTTCGCGGCGCTGGCGATGCCCTTTATCGCAAGGTTGTTCGCTTCCGTTCCGCTCGATGTAAAAAGCAGCCCTTCGGCCGGCGCGTTTATCAGCGCGGCTACCTGCTCGCGGGCTTCCTCGACCGCCTGCTTCGCTGCGTCGCCCCTGCTGTGCAGCGAGGACGGGTTGCCGAAATCCACCGAAAAGAACGGGAGCATGACGTCGAGCACGTCCTGTAAGATGGGGTTGGCCGCATAGTGGTCGAGGTAGACATCGCGCATGACGGACCGCCTAGACCGAGTCGAGATAGCCCATCAAGGCGTCCCGGTCCAGCACGACCAGGTGCTTGTCCTTGATGCCGACGACGCCCTCTTTCTTGAGCCGGCTCATCACGCGGGAGACAGTCTCCTCGGTGGAGCCGATCAGGCCTGAGATGTCGCGGTTGGTCAGCGGAGTATCGTACTTCTGGCCGCAGGGCGGGTTGGTGCCCTCGCCGTCTATCGTGTTCAGCAGGATGCAGGCCACCCTCTTCTCGACGCGCTCGCCGGCGATGCAGCGCTCCTTCATGTACGCGCTCTCGAGCTTGCGCCCGACTATCGACAGAAGATGCCTTTCGAGGTTCCGGTCCTTGTTCACTATCTTCAGCAGCTCGTCCTTGGGTATCTTCCAGAACGTGACCTCGCCCCTCGCGACCGTCGAGAACGGGTAGTCGAACTCGTCGAACAGGATGCCCTCGCCGAAGATGTCCCCCGGGAACATGAAGTGGTAGATGTAGACCTTGCCCTCACCGTGGACGACGTTGGCCTCTACGACCCCGGACTCGATCAGGAAGATGCTGTCGGCCGGGTCGCCCTCGAAGAATATATACTGCCCCTTGTCCCGCTTCTGGTGCGTGAACTTCCTACGCAGCTCCTCGCGGGAACCGGGGCCTGCATGGCGGATGAACTCGTCCAGGTGATCGCTCTCAGCCATGTCGACACCTCTCTTGTCCGTTCAAGGCCAATTGATTGTATCCCTTAGTAATTTTATAGCCGGTAGCGTTCTCCTGCCAGTTCCCTACCAATAATCTCCACCCCCAATAGTCAAAAAGGGGTCTGACCCCTTTTTGAATTTATTTGCCAAAAGGGTCAGACCCCTTCTTTCCAAAATGCAACATTTCTGCCAGGACTTGTGCTCAGAACTACGGATTATTGCCAATTGGGGCCTGGCACCGTTTTGCGTTGGGGGAATCGGGTTCGGGTACAATGCGGTGAGTAAATGGAAGGAGCATGGAACTGGCAGACATATCCGAGAGGACCGGCAGGCGCATACTGGTGTCCGTATGGCCAGGGCTTGGCGACATCATGTTCGCCACTCCGGCCATCAGGCATATCAGGGCCGCCGAGCCGGACGCCTTCATCGCCGCGGCCTGCTTCGACGACAGCCCTGGCGCATCGCTCCTGGAGACGAACCCTTACCTCGACGAGGTCTACTTTTCGCCGGGGACAGTCTACTCGCCGCACGGACTGCGATCGTCCGTCTCCTGGCTCAGGGAGCGGCGCTTCGACGCCGCGCTCGAGTTGTCTTTCTCGGTCTACTGGCTCTTCCGCCTGGCCGGCATCCGCCAGAAGGCCCGCTTCGCGGAGCGAGGACTGTCGTGGGTTTACCCGTATTCGGACAAGTCTGACAGGAACGTCCACGCCGCCGAGCAGTTCCTCAGGGCGGCCGAGTCCCTTTGCGGCCGGTTCGAGAGGGACGGGCTCTCCTACGACCTGGCCCTCACAGGCGAGGACCGCCGGGTGGCCGACCGGATGCTAAAAGAAGTCCCCCGGCCGTTCGTCATCTTCCACCCCGGGGCGCGCTGCAACGCCAACAAGCGATGGGAAGTCGAGAAGTTCGTGCAGCTCGGCCGCGACCTCCGCGAAGAGAAAGGCGTCACGATAGTCGCGGTGGGAGGCGCGGAGGACATCCCGCTTGCAGACCTGATCAAGGCGAGGCTCGGCGACAGGGTCGTGTCTTTCGCCGGCCGTGCGTCGCTGCGGCACACTGCCGCGATGTGCGAGAGTGCGAAGCTGTACGTCGGCAACGACTCCGGCCCGCTCCACGTGGCCGCCAGCACCGGCGTCCCGATCGTGGCGATATTCGCGTCCTCCAACCCGGCCAACTTCGCGCCACCGGGCGACAACGTCAATGTCGTCACCCCGGATGACGAGTGCGCGCCGTGCCTTCACTTCCCGGGATACAACTGGTTACCATGGGGCCTGCGGCTTCGGTATTATAATCGGTGCAAGGCGATGGAAGGTCTTGGGGTCGAGCCCGTCAGAGAAGCCTGCCTCGCACTACTCGAAGGCGTCAAGTAGCCGCTGGAGACAGATTGAAAGAACGCGCGCGCCGGATATTCGAAGAGAGCATCGCCGCCAAGAAGGCGTCGCTCGGCGACGTGCCGGGAAGTTGTTCCGAGGCCGCCGGGCTGATCGCCGAGAGCATCCTGGCAGGCGGGAAAGTGCTCGCCTGCGGCAACGGCGGAAGCGCCGCGGACGCCCAGCACTTCGCCGGCGAGATGGTCGTCCGGTACGCGCGCGACAGGCGCGGGTTTCCGGCGCTGGCGCTCACGACGGACAGCTCGGTGATAACGGCCCAGTCCAACGACAAATCCTTCGACACCATCTTCTCCCGCCAGGTCGAGTCGCTCGGCAGGAAAGGCGACGTCCTCCTCGCGATCACGACGAGCGGAACGTCACCGGACGTCCTCGAGGCGGTGAAGGCCGCGCGCGAAAAAGAGATGCTGGTCGTCGGCATGACCGGCAACGGCGGCGCGGAGTTCGCTTCTTCTTGCGACGTCGCGATCGTCGCGGCCACCTCCGACACGCCGCGTGTCCAGGAGATACACGTGACCGCCATCCACGCTATCTGCGAGCTGGTCGAGACCGAGCTCTGCGGGGGCGCTCATGCATCTTGAGCCCGAGAGGCTGAAGGAAATGCTACAGGGTATGCGCGAAAAGCGCGTGCTCATACTCGGCGACATAATGCTCGACCGGTACGAGAGGGGAGAGGTCGCCAGGCTCTCGCCCGAGGCGCCGGTGCCCGTCCTCAAGAAGGTCGAACAACTCGACGTCCCCGGCGGCGCGGCGAACGTCGCGATGAACGTGCGCTCGCTCGGCGGCCGCCCGGTGCTGCTGGGAGTGGTCGGAGCCGACCCCGAGGCCGAGATGCTGGACGGACTGCTCGCCTCTGCCGGCGTAGAGACATGGCTTATCGCTGATAGCGCCCGCCCGACTACACTCAAGACGCGCTTTGCCCACAGGACTCAGCAGTTCCTGCGGCTGGACCGCGAGCTCGTCGACCCGGTCGACTCCTCGACGGCCCGCGAGATCGTCGACGCCGCCAGGAAAGCGGCTGCCGGCTGCGACTGCGCGATGTTCAGCGACTACGCGAAGGGTTTCTTCACGCTGGAGCTCGTGACGGAGCTGTGCGCGGTGTTCGATGTGGCCGGGGTCCCGCTGGTCGTCGACCCAAAGCCGTCGAATGCGTACCTGTGTGAGGACTGCAGGCTCTTCATGCCCAACAGAAGCGAAGGAATCCAGCTCGCGGGCCTTGCGGGCGACCACGATGGCGCCTCGATCGCCGAGTCGCTCGCCGTGAAGTTCGGGAACGACGTCATCCTCACGGACGGCGCGAACGGCATGTTCGTCGCATCGCCCGGTGGGGACGCTCACCACATAAGGAGCAAAGCGTTCGAGGTGTTCGACGTCAGCGGAGCGGGCGACACCGCCGCGGCCGCTGTGGCGCTGGCCGTCGGGGCGGGCAATACCATACTCGAGTCCGCGGCCCTGGCGAACGAAGCTGCGGGGGTCGTGGTGTCGAAGCTCGGCACCGCTGTCGTCCGGCCCGAGGAGATAGTCGGCGGCGCCAGCGGGAGCGCCCGAGTCCTCGACCGGGAAGAGCTTACCGCCGAGGTCGAGAACCTGAGGCGCGCCGGAAAGCGAATGGTCTTCACCAACGGGTGCTTCGACATACTGCACATCGGCCACGTCCGTTACCTCGAGGCGGCTCGCGCGCTCGGCGATGTGCTGATAATCGGCGTCAACACCGATGCCTCTGTGAAGCGGATAAAGGGCGAAGACAGGCCGCTCGTAGGAGAGTTGCAGCGCGCCGGCCTGCTGGCCGCGCTCCAGTGCGTCGACCTTGTCACCCTCTTCGACGAGGACACGCCGGTCGAGCTGATCGACCGCATCCGGCCGCACGTGTTCGTCAAGGGCGGCGACTACACAGAGGACATGCTGCCCGAGGCGGAGCTTGTCCGCTCGTACGGAGGGGCCGTCGAGATAGTACCGCTCTTCGGCGACGGCATCTCGACCACCGGGCTGATCGATCGGATCAGGCAGGAGGAACAGTGACGGGCCCTGCCCGCAAAGCCGTGCTGCTGGACCGCGACGGCACGGTCACCTTCGACAAGAGCTACTGCGGCGACCCCGACCAGCTCGAGCTGATACCGGGCACCGCCGAAGCGCTCCGCAATCTCTCGGCCGCCGGCTACCTGCTAGTCCTTGTCTCCAACCAGTCGGGAGTAGCGCTCGGTTATTTCGACGAGGTCGCCATGATCGCGTGCGACGTGCGGCTTGGATCGATCTTGCAGCAGGAAGGCATCGCGCTCTCCGCTTCTTACTACTGCGTCCACTCCGACGAAGATGCATGCGAGTGTCGCAAGCCGGCGCCTGCAATGGCGCTGTGGGCCGCGGACGACCTCGGCCTCGACCTGTCTCAATGCTTCGTGATCGGCGACAAGACCTCGGACATCGGTTTCGCGAAGAACGCCGGGTGCCGCTCGGTGCTGGTGAAGACGGGATACGCGGGGTCGGACGGCCGCTGCGAAGTGGAGCCGGACTTCGTGGCGGAGGACATCGCCGGGGCCGCGCGCTTCATCCTCGATGGAGCATCCGCCGAGCGCTGAGACTCAGCTCTCGTTCCGCCTGGCTGTCACGAAAAGCGTGACGAAACCTTTTCTCAAAGAATCCTCGATGAACTTCGACTCGTATTTCGCGTCGTGCCGCTGGGGCCTTCTGACCAGGTACTTCCAGACGTACAGGGACAGGTAATCGTAGACGTAGAGCCACGAGCCCAGGACCTCGGACGAGGTCACGGTAAAGCCGGCGTCGGCAAGCATCCGGCCGATCTCCTCGGACGAGTAATGACGGTGGCCGGTCAGAAGCCAGGCGGGGTCGAGCAGCCGCGATCGAAGGCTTCCGCCTGGCGTGCTGAGGGCGAGGCAGCCTCCCGGCTTCAATACCCTGGCGACCTCGGCCAGCGCCTTGGCCTCCGTTCCCGCCGGGATGTGCTCGATGACATCGAAGAGGGTCACGGCGTCGAAGGCACCGTCCTCGAAAGGCATGTCGAAGACGCTGGCTTCGACGAACTCGACCCCGGGATTGCGGCGCCTCGCCACCTCGAGCGCCTTCGCCTCCACGTCCAGGCCGGTGACTTCCGCGGCCCTCCCGGCCGCAAGCGACTCGAAGTCGCCTGTCCAGCTGCCGACGTTGAGCAGCCTGGCCCCTTCGAAGATGTCCTCGGCGTATCGGAACTTCGGCTCCTGCCGGTACGTGTCGCCGCCGGCGTCAGCCGTCTCGTCGAACTTCATCTGCTTCGGGTCTTTCACGAGAGTCCTCATTCGTCGCGGGGCATCCGTCGTGGCCGGCGATCGTGGGGGTATTATAGCCGTTCGCCGAGGTCAGGCTCCCGTGATCGCCTTCGCCCGGCTGGACGCCTTCTTCTGTGCGGCCGGCGGCTCCAGGCCGATCCGCTCGGCGACGACGAGGTAGTAGCAGCCGAGGCCGCCGAAAGGCTTCCAGCTGTCAGCGATTTTCCTCAGCTGTTCCGAGCTCGTTTTGCCGCCTTCGCCGTAGTAAAGCCCGAAGTGGCGCTGCAGGCCGACGTCGTCCGCAGGCACCATGTCGAAGCGGCCCATGCCGCGGAGCATCACCATCTCGGCAGTCCACTCACCGACGCCCCTTATGGCGAGCAGCCGCCGCTTGACCTCCTCCGGGTCCGGCTCATCCTTGAGCCCCTCCAGGTCCAGCTGGCCTGACACGATGAGGCGCGCAGTATCGCGGATGTACTCCGACTTCCTGCCGCTCAGCCCGAACTGCCGGTATCGCTCGATCGACAGCGAGGCGAGCTTCTCCGGGGTGGGGAAGGCCCGGTAGATGGTGCCGTCGATCTTCAGCCTGTCGCCCACGGCGATTATCAGCCGGCCCTGCATGTTGATGGCCGCGACGAGCGATATCTGCTGCTCGATGATCGAGTAGACGAACGATTCGAAGGCGGTCTGGGTGGAGGGCGGCTTGAGACCTCGAAGCCGCTTCGCGAGCGCCGACATCACCGGGTCCTTCTTTACCGACCTCGCGAAGTCTTTGAGGTCGAGTTCTACGTTGAGGAGGTGACCCATTATCCGGCGTGCCCCGGCCGCGTGCCGGCGGTCGATCGGCCTGTCGGAGGCAAGCTCGACCGATACCCTGGGCTTGTCGACCGTGCCCTTTGAGCGGGCGGCCGCGAGAGCCAGCACATCGTCGATACGGATCACCTGCCGGAGAAGCTCTCTGTCGTAGGTCGTGAAGCGGGGATCGCCGTGGTCGTAGATGCCCGCGGAAAGGTTGAAGTCGTAGGGCGCCACCGGCGCCAGGTTTATCTGCATGTTCCCTCCAGCGGTCCTTCCACGTCTCAATGACTTACGTTTTCGCCGCACGCACTCCGTGGCCTGCGGTCTCCTAGGATCCCGCGCAACCATTCACGAGCTTCTGAGGCACGGCATCCGCCGTGCCTCAAAGCGAGTCCCAGGGTGAACAACGGGGCGGATGGACGTCGATGACGTTCATCCACCCCTGGCGAGCGCGTAGCGAGCCGGCCGCAACCGTGCTTAACGGCAGACAAGACTCCAGGTGAGGGAGATCTAAGACTAAAGCAGGAAGTGGCGGCCGCGGTCATCTACGTTGAAGTCAGTGGGAGTCAGGACCGGTAAACCTTCGAAATCGGAGGAAGCCCAGTGCTCAGCGCGAACCATGAGCTTCTGCCCCCCAGTTCACCGCTTGGCTGAGCCTTAGATCATATGCTGGCTAAAGCAGAATCTGCGCACACCCCAAAATTCCACTCTTCAGACCTGACCCCAAAGCCCACGGATAACGTCAAACAATATGACGGGAGTTATGGCTCTGAAAGAGGAAGAGGGCCGTCAACGCAGTCGGCCTTCTTCCACCCCGTCTATCTATATGCAAGAACTATGCCAAGCACCCTTTTCGCAGTCTTTCGCATTTTGCGAAGACTGAAGCTTAAGACTCACGATCTGTTCATCGCGATCCTTGATGTTGGCCAAGATGGCCGTAGCCCTGATTCTTGAGGGATGGTCGGCCCTATTGGACACTCTTCGGACTATTCTTGATCGCACTGACAGTGATACTTCGAACACAATACATCCAATCAACGCGATTGAATGTCTCAAGTAGCTGCTATATTTAGCAGGTGAGGTCTCTAGGGTGACTGGAGCATCAATGATGTTTTGAGTCAAGAACCGTTCCGTAGACATCTTTTAGTCATATTTTCAGGGGAAGTGAAGCTCTCACCATGTATAATTACGGTTGTAACCAAGGAGTCCAGACTAAACAGGATGCATGGACATCAAAGGTTTGGGACACGACGTTTGAGGTGAAGAAATGGCGATAAACGAGGTGTTTCCGAATCCGACGGTTAAGGAAGTCGTCTTTCAGGTTCGTTTTCCAAACCTATTCTACATAGAACAGGTAATTCCTAAATTGCAGATGAAGATTATGGACCGATTCCCAGAATCTGAGCTCAGATTCCAACGCCAGTTTGTTTTCGCCAATCTTGGGCCTGAGGGAAAACTAGAAGAAGCGCCGCAAGACATGGACACGGCGACAAAGAACTGGCACTTCGAATCAAAAGATAAATATGAGTTAAACGTCTTCCAGAACGTATTGGCAGTTTCCTCTTCCTTTCACAAGACCTACAACAATCCCAAAGAGCCGAACAGGTTTAAAGACATAATAGAGTTCGTTGTCAGTAATTTTCTCGAAGTATCTCCGATTCCGGAGTTTTCGCGAGTAGGCTTAAGATACATCGATGAGTGTCCGTTGCCGGAAAAGACAAGTGACACATTCCACTCATACTACAATTCAATTCTCCCGACAGAACGCTTCGACATTAGCAAAGCTGAGAATATGGATAGTCGCGTGGTGATAAAACAGGATAGCTGTTCGCTATCATACGTTGAATCTCTGCGTAATCTACCGGATGGAACTTACAAATTGATTCTCGATTTTGACGCATTCAGTATGAATATTGCGGCTAAAGACTATTTACCAACGACTGACATACTGCACACAATAATCGCTGATGAATACGAAAAGACAATTAAGAAGCCAGTAATTGAACACATGAGAAAGGAGCCGAAAAGCGGTGAATGAGCAAGACGCTGACACTCGGTGGAATCTCTACATCAGTAATGTTGCTGGGACGAGCTCAGAAGTAAAAAGCTACAAGCTTGTGAAATGTCCATTCGAGCGATTCGTCATCACAGTTAGACTAACAACGGATAATAAATTTGTGGCAATAGAAGGGGTCTCGATAAACAAAGACTTTCTATCATATGCGGAACGCAGTTCAAAGCTCAGCGGTCCGGATGTCGACAAATATTATGAGGAATAACATCTGGCATGTTCTACGAGGAAGATCTTGACAGAACAGAACTAAGATTTGGAGATGTGCTACGAGGTTTCATAATTACTTACCCGGTTGTGGATCGGCCTGTAATGGACGTCGGACTAGATGGGTATGAGTACAAGATAGACATATCCGTACCCGCCTATGTGGCAGTAATGACACCCTGCTGCTCAATCGGCCGTGAAGAAACTATCTGTTTGTCACCCCTCACAACAATTAAGGATAGTTTCTTAAATAATCCACACTTCCAAGAGGACATGACAAGGATAAACAGGATAGTTAAAAGACCAAGGGACAGGATTCCAACACGAGCATGGGAAGCCAAGAGCCCCGAAGAACAAGCTGCTTTTGAATTGACTGGAGAGAATTATACAAATTTAGAGTATTTTGTTTACGACGAACATGACAGCTTGCCACTATACCAAGTCCGAGACCTCGAGGTTCGATATCGGATGGTTGATTTCAAGAGGATACATAAAGTATCTTGCCCCAACATTAAGGGATCCGCTGAAGTTTTGGAATCGAAGTTTCTCCAACTGACCGACGAAACAAGGACAGAATTGCAGAAAAAAATCGTGAATTACTATAGCAGGCCAAGCACTGAAGAGCTGGCACTAAGGTTATAGTCTAATTGTTGTGAGACAGCTGAGAGTCACACGGCCGGTCTTCCTCAGTAGATGATCACGCTTCAACTAACCAGAGATGGCGGGGAGACTTTCTCCCCGCCACTAAATAGCCCCGCTGGTTTGAATCCAGACACAATTGGTTGGCCAGACGTTGAGTGAAGGGTGGAGTAATAATGGTCGGGGTGGCCGGATTCGAACCGGCGACCTCAGCGTCCCGAACGCTGCGCGCTAACCTGACTGCGCTACACCCCGACTCGGCCTATTATAGGGTCGCGGGTCCGGCCCGTCTATTAAGCGGCGGTAAACCTGAATATCAGCAGGGCGACCATCGTCACCATCAGCAGCACGACACTGACCATCGAGATCGCCCGGTTCCGCCTGGCCGCCCGGATTTCCACCGGCTCCATGGCGGGAGCGCCATATTTGAGGAGAAGGCGGAGCTCATCCATGACCGCCACTCCCAGTATCGCTGACACGCACATTATCGTGAAGCCGGTGATGAAGAGCACGAATGCGAGCACGTCCAGTGCCGAAGGCAGCAGGAAGAAAGAGGGGACGATGACGAGCAGGCCGACCGCGGCGAGGACGCCCGAGATTGACGTCCACTGTGTCGAGCTGCCGAGGACGCAGTCCAGCCTCTCCTTCTCGGTGTCGCCGACGCAGCGGAGCAGGAACTTCCTGTACCTGGCAGGATCGTCTTTCTCCATGTAGCTGCTCAACAAGTGTTCGGCCACCGGGTTCTCCCGTCCGCAGGCGTATCAAAGACCATTTCTCGTCACGACTACCGTTTCTCCCGGGCGGGCGCGATTCCCCCGTTCTTGAAAGAAAGAAGGCCCGGCGTGGGCCGGGCCTTACAGTGCTATCTCTTGCCTGGACTCAGTCGAACGACGTCGGTATCTGCTGCACGACCTCGAAGGTCTCGCGGAACCCCTCGGCGTGCTTCAGGAGCGCGGCCATGTTGCCCTGCACCTTGACCTTGCCGGCCATCAGGGCGTTCATCGGGTCGAGCTCGCCAAGGGTCATCAGCTTCCAGGTCTCGTAGTTCGCCTTCACGACGAAGTCCATCGGCTTGTCCTCGGTGATCTCACCGTAGTCCAGTATCTTACCCTCGTTCAGGTGGGCGTACTTCGGGATGATGTCCGGCCGGTCGGTGAACTCGTAGCCGACCTTCGCGTTGAAGTCCTTCAGCGCGTCGAGCATCTTCGGGTTCTCGTTGAAGAGTCTCACGTACGCGTCCAGCCATTCTTTCGACCCGAATGCTACCGTGTCCGCCACCGCATCCTCCTTGCTCTCATCCCGCGGAGCCTCGCCGCGGGCGTTCTGTCATGCCTCGTCGAGCGCCATCATCACAAGGTCGCTGATATCGTACACCGGCAGGTCCAGCCCCGCCGCATTCATCGAATCTTTCAGGTTACCTTCACAGAAGGGGCACGCGGTCACCAGCGCCTCGGCGCCTGTCTCCGCCGCCTCCTTCACCCGCTCCTGTCCTATCCACAGAGCGAAGTCGGGATAGGTGGTCTTGACCCCGGCACCGGCGCCGCAGCACCAGCTCTTCTCGCGCGAGCGGGACATCTCGACCAGCTCCACACCGGGCAGGGCTTCGATTATTCTGCGCGGCTCGTCATAAAGCCCGCTGTACCTTCCCAGGTGGCAAGGGTCGTGGTAGGTGACCTTCATATCGAGGGACTTCTTCAGGTCGAGCTTGCCCTCGCTTATCAGGGAGTCGAGCCTCTCGACGAAGTGCTCGACCTCGAAGTTGCGCCTGACCACCTTCGGGTACTCGTTCTTGATCACGCTGTAGCACCCCGAGCAGCTCGTGATGACCCGCTCGACGCCGAGGGAGTTGAGCATCTCGGTGTTCTCGGCAGCGATCTCCTTGAAGGTCTTCTCGACGCCCAGGTTGTAAGTCGTGGCGCCGCAGCATATCTCTTCCTTGCCGAGCGTGCCGAAGCTCTCGCCGGCGGCGTTCAGGATGGCCACGGTGTTGTTCGCGAAGTGCGCCCTGTCCGGGATCATCGCTGCGGTGCAGCCGACGAAGTAGAGTGAGTCCACTTTCTCTTTCCGGGCGTCCTTTATGTCCTTGCCCTTCGCCCAGCGGTAGCGCATCGCCTTCGGTTGCTGGTAGGGGTTCTTGTAGTTGATGGTGCTCTGGACGACCGCCCGCGCGTCTCCGGGAGGCCCGCCCATCTTCTCGACGACCTCGCGTCTGACCAGCCTGGCGATGGTCGCCGGCTCCTGGTCGGTCGCGCACTGCTCGCTGCACGAGCCGCACAGCGTGCAGTGGTAGAGGACGTCCGCGAGGTCCTCGTCGACCTCCAGCGAGCCGTCCAGCAGGCCCTGGGCCAGGTAGCACTTGCCGCCGCCGGAGTAGGTGAAGAAGCCGTAACGGGTGAAGGCGGGGCAGAGCTTGAGCCACTCGGTCTCGCCCGGGTGCATGTTGCCGGTGCAGATCTTGCACTTGGGGCAGGTGTACATCAGCATCTCGAAGGGCAGCGTCATCTCTACCACCCCCCTTCGTACATCTTCAGTCCGGGGTTCAGTATGTTGTTGGGGTCGACCGCCTTCTTTATGCGGCACATCAGGTCGCCCATGCCGCCGGCCTTGTCGACGTAGTTGTGGATGCCGTCGTACCGGATGCCGACCGCCCCGTAACGTTTCATGCCTTCCTCGGTGTACTCGCGGTAGATATCGACAGCCCGCTCGTGCTCCTTCTCGTCGACCGGGTCGACGAACGGCGTCATCCTCAGGAATATGCTCCTGCCCTGGTCGATGCAGTGTGAGTAGTATGTCGTCCCGTACTGAAGGCCGCGGTTCCAGATGAACTCGAGCCCGAACCTCTCGAGCGGTACGACATCCTTGGGCTCCGCATACAGGATATGCATGAAGCCGAAGCCCATACCGAAGCCTTTCATGAAATGTGTACAAGGCTCGTGGTCGAGCCCGTGGGTCTTGAAGTAGTCCCACGCTCCCGGCCAGCGCTCCACTATCTCCTCGTTCATCCTCCGGCCGCCCAGGCCCGATGCGATGTTCTCCAGCAGCTTCGTGTGCGTATTTATGTCTTCCTCGAAGCCGGTCATTATGTTCAGCGTCATGCAGTAGGGACGGTCCTCCGGGTCCTTCCACGGCTCGGTCATGAAGATCTTGAGGTAGTCGCTGGAGTCCGTCATCTCGCCCCCGGACGCCAGGACGTTGATGACCGTGTACAGTCCCCAGTGCCAGGTCACGCAGTGCTCTACCAGGTTGGCCCTGCTCACTATCTTCATGAACTCCACCGCGTCACCGTAGGTGTCGAAGCCCATTATAGGCAGCGCCTGTACGTCGTTGAGCGGGTAGATCCGGGCGGCCATCTTGGTGATTATGCCGAGCGTCCCGCACGCGTTCATGAAGATGCCCCGCATGTCCGGCAGCGGGCCCCACTGGGCATGCCAGCCCATTCCCGGGTAGCTGTCCTCGAAGCTCTTGGAGCCGGTCCTGACTATCGTGCCATCGGGGAGGATCACCTCGAGTCCCAGCACTTCGGAATCGATCCCGGAGGCGCGGTGCGTCCCGTGGCCCTTGAGGTGATAGTTTCCCAGCACCGAGTTGCCCGGCGGGAACGAGCCCAGCGTCGCCCTGAAGCCGTAAGGCCTGATGGCGCGCACGAACTGGCCCATGGAAACGCCCGGTTCGATGACCGCGTACGCGGCGTCGGAGTTTATCTCCAGTATCTTGTCCATGCCGTACATGTCCATCACGATGCCCCCGGCCCTCGGGAAGACCGAAGGCTCCAGCGTGCCGCTGCAGATCGGGGTCACCGGGACGAGGAGCTTGTCGGCGATCTTCAGGATCACCTGCACGTCTTCGACGGTCATCGGTCGGACGATCACGTCAGGCATCGTCTTCGGGTACGGTATGGCCGTGCCGGAATACGAGTAGAGTACCGCCCGGTTCGTCGAGACCTTCTCTTCGCCCAGTGCCGCGGTGAGCTCTTTGACAGCCTTGGCCGCGAGAGTGGGATCGAGTGGGGATGCGAGAACCGCCAAGTCACGTCCTCCTTCGTCGAGGGTACCGATACGTGAGAGTATTCTAACCCTTTTGCCGCACGTCAAGAAGTGATTCTTACCGACTGGTCAAAATAGCTGTCCTATCGGCGGCTTCCGGTAACGGCCGGCTTGTTCTGATGAAAAACATTACATCCCGGTGCATGGCGATGTGCTATATTTCCGATTGAATTCTGTGCGGGGCTATTCATGAATACCGGGGCCTCACCCGGCGGCGGAACGGAGGACAGCATGTCGATGCTTACCAGGCACTACGTCGAGAAGAAGATAGAAGAGTACGACAGGGGCATGTTCGAGCTTTTCGGCGACATGGAAGAGGGCTCCGTGAAGAGCTTCGACGGGACCCGCATCTCGTACCGGGTCAAAGGCGAGGGCATGCCGATCATCCTCAGCCCCGGCGTCTTCACCACGTACATGTTCTTCGAGCCGTTCAAGCGCTACTTCTCGAAGAACCACAAAGTCATCTTCTGGGACTACCGGGGGCATCCCGAGAGTGAAGTGCCCGAGGACCTGGACTCGATAACGGTTCACAATTGCGCCCGCGACCTGAAAGCGGTCATGGACGATGCGGGCGTCGAGAATGCGGTACACGTAGGCTTCTCGATGGGCGTGATGACGATACTGGAGCTCTTCAAGCTGTACCCGGAGAAGGTGCTCGGGCTGGTACCGATCAACGGGCCGTACGGCGAGGTGTTCAGCCCGAAAGAAAAAGTGATGGAGACGATCACCGACGCCTTCAACTTCATGTCGCGCAACCCGTGGCTGGTCGAGTGGTTCAGGCCGATACTCGTCCTTCCCATCAACATCCCGATCGCGAAGAAAGTCGAGCTCAACTCGACCATGGTAGCCTCGGAAGAGATGACACTCTACTTCGAGTACGCCGCGAAGATGGACTGGCATGCCGGCTTCAAAGCGCTCGCGGCGATGGCGTCGTACAAAGGCGAGGACATCATCGACACGGTTGATGTGCCGACGCTCCTCATCAGCGGCACCAAGGACTCATGGACGCCGAAGAGGATAGCCGACGAGATGCACAGGCGTATAAAGAACTCGGAGTACACGAGCATCCCGGGCGGCAGTCACGCTACCCCGGCCGAGAACCCCGAGATGATAAACTTTCGCATCGACCTTTTCCTGAGGACTCACTTCGCGGACCTCATGGACAACTGGCCGGCTGCGGGAAAGAAAGCCACGAAAAAGAAAGCCGCAAAGAAGAAGGCTGCGAAAAAGAAAGCCGCATCGAAGACCCCGGCCGCGAAGAAGCGCGCGCCCGGGAAGCCGAAGAAAGCCGCGGCGAAGAAGAGGCCAGCCGCGAAAAAGAAGCCCGCGGCGAAGAAGCCGGGCCTTCTCCTCGAGCCGCCCGCTTCCGCGGAACCGCTCGAAGAGGTCCTCGAGGCCGCCGAGAATAAATAGGTCCCTGCCCATAAACTTAACAAGGCAAAACGGGGTCTGACCCTTTTGGCAAATAAATTCAAAAAAGTGCCAGACCAATTGGCAATGTTGTGCGGTTCATGGCTCAATAATTACCAATACAAGTTTAAAATGGCAAATTAGGGTCTGACCCTTTTGTCAACAAAAGTCAAAAAGGGGTCAGACCCCTTTTTGCGTGGTTGGTCAGATGCGGCCGAAGCCGGGGAGCAGGTGGAACAGGTTGTCTCCGAGGTGAGGAGCGACCTTCTCGAACATGCTCGCCCCTGTCCAGGTCAGCCTCTTGAGCAGCCACATCGGCATCTTCTGGTAAGCCTGCGCTGTCAGCCAGCCCTGCTGGTAGAACTTGTTCACGCGTTTGAATTCCTGCAGGGCCGCCCAGTGGTCCGTCACTGCCAGCGCGGCGATCTTTCCGGAGACCAGCGCCCCGTGTACGCCGAACAGAAGGAATGGGTCTATCGTCCCCGAGAGTGTCCCCGCCAGGATCTTGTTCTTCGCGAACAGCTGCGGGTTCTTCCAGTTCTTCACCGGCAGCGCGCCGATGTTGACCGCGTCCCAGGCGTCGAACTCGATGCCGTCGTTGTTCGCGAGCTGGCTCTTGAAGCGGTCTTTCACGTCGGGGTCCAACGGCTTGCCGCGAGAGAAAAGGACCGCCCCGCGCGCCCCGTTGACCTGCGAGTAGAACGCGTAGTCGCGGGTGTACTCGTCGAAATAGATGACCACCTTCGGGCTCGGGTCCGCCGTCTCCGACATCGCCAGGTATCCGAAGACCGGGAGGTGCGGCACGCCGAGCGCCTCCCACGGGCCTCCGAACAGCCCGGTCGCGACAATGCTGTCGGGAGGCAGCGAATCGAAATCCTCGACCGTGTCGTTGAACGAGAACGCCACGCCTTCCGCGACACACAGATCGTAGAGATAGACATCGAGAGAAGTCGGCCTCGGCCCGCGCTCGAGGAGGTAGGCAGGAGTCTTCTGCACGAACTTGATGTCGATGGTCCTGCCGTAGATGTGGTTGCGGCACTCCAGTAGCGGGACCGCCGGTGGCCTGAGGTCGATGTTAGTGTAAGCGCTCATGCGCTCCAGGTTGATCGGCGTGCCGTCACCGATGTTGATTATCTTGCCTTCGAGGCCCTTGATGTTGGTGAGCCCCCCGACACAATCCCGCCTCTCGCGGACCTGCACCTCGAAGCCCTGGCGTGCCAGGTTTATCGCCGCCACCATTCCCGAGATACCCGCCCCTACGATCACCTGCTCGCGCATCGGACCATCCCCCTCAAGCTCGCGAACGATCGACGCGATTCTACAACAACGATGGGGAGATGGTGTCAGGTCTTGAATTTTGAATTCGTCCGGCCTTTCAGTCCTTTGGTGGAAGACGAATTCAAGATTCAAGACCTGACACCTCATTCGCGGTTGAGCGCCCGGGGCGGCGGGTGGATAATTGACCCGGCGACCCCGATACGAGGAGATGGCATGGCGGCTTCGAAGACTCGAGTTCTCGGCCTGGCCTGTAGCCCGAGAAAGGGCGGCAATACGGACCTGATGCTCGACGCGGCTCTGGAAGGCGCGGCGGCTCAGGGCGCGACCGTCGAGAAGATATTCGTACCGGGCCTGGACATCCATCCCTGCAGGGCATGCAACGCCTGCTACAAGGACGGCCGCTGCGTCCAGAAGGACGACATGCAGATGCTCTATCCAAAGCTTCTCTCCTACGAGGCGATCGCCCTCGCCGCGCCTATCTTCAGCATGGGCCTCGCGGCGCAGGCGAAGATAATGATCGACCGGATGCAGTGCTGCTGGGCGAAGAAGTTCGTCCTCAGGGAACACACGGTCGAGGAGGGCGCGCGCGAGGGACGCCACGGCCTGTGGCTCGGGGCGGCCGGCATGGATCGAACCGACCATATCGATTCGGCGTGGATGACCGTCAACTACTTCTTCGCGATGCTCGAGATACCGGGACGCGAGAGGGTGACTTACACCGGAGTCGACGACAAAGGAGACATCCTCGAGGTAGCCGGGGCGATAGAAGCGTGCCGTGACGCCGGGGCGCGGCTCGTCACGGAAACGACGAAAAGCGAGGGGGAGAAGTGGCAGAGCAGCTTATCGTAGGGGCCGGCCTTTCGGGGCTCACCGCGGCGATACTCCTGTCCAGGCGCGGATACAACGTGCGTGTCCTGGAGCGTTACAAGACCGTCGCCGGACAGCCCGAGCGTTGGCCTTCGATAGACGTCACGCCGATGGACACGGGCGCGCTCTCGCGATACCTGGACATCGAGATCGGCGAGCCGCAGGTCAAACCCTGCGGGAGGCTCGACGGCTACTTCTGGGGTGAGGCGTTCGACGTGCCAGTCTCCGGCTCGGGCCTGGTGTGCGTGGAGCGGGGCCCGCGGAAGACAGGCCTCGATGGATACCTCCGCGACATCGCCGAGTCGCAGGGCGTGAAGATCGAGTACGAGTCTCCGGTGCTGGGGCAGGGACGGCTCGCGAGGCTGCCGGCGGGGACGATCATCGCAACCGGCCTCTACGCCGAGTCCTACGACGCGCTGGGCATCCCGTACCAGATGGGAAGGTGCTTCGGCGGCAAGGGGCGCACCGACCGCGACGGCGAGGCGGCGATCTACTTCAATGACTACACGACGGACTACGCGTACTGGGCCGGGATAAACGGGGTGAGCTGGACCTTCCTTTTCAAGCGAGGCCCGATCGCCAGGGAGGACCTTGCCTCCTTCGCCGAAGAACTGCTGCGCACCGAGGACATCGAGGTGGGAGAGTGGCTGGAGGGGTACGGGCCGACACCGACCGTCAAGTTCTCCAACCCCAGGCTGTTCGTCGGGGAGAAGATAATCGCCGGCACGCTCTCCGGGATGATGGAGCCCTTCGCTCTCTTCGGAGTCCACGGCGCGCTGGTCTCCGGAAAGATCGCGGCGATGGCCGTCGAGGACGCCGGGGCCGCGTACGCAGAGTTCCGGCGTTGCCTGCGAGGCTGGCGGCAGGGACTCTTCAACCGGCGGGTCTACGAGCACGTCCCCGTGCCGGCCAGGCGGTTCGGGGTCAGAAGCTCCAACCGGATGCTCGCCTCGGCAGGGCCGGAGCGCGGTGCAGAGCGTCTGAGAAAAGGTTTCGCCGCCGTCCCGGGCTACAACCGGGTTAAAGAGTGGGACAGACAGGTGGTTAAGCGACTGGCCTGAGAGCTCAGTAAACGACCTCGCAGCCCATCTCTTCTTCCTGAAGCAGCTCCTCGAAATATCGGTGGAGGGGCTGTGGTAACTCCCGATAATCCAGGTCGCTGACGGTCTCGTAGAGCTCCGCCGAGCTGTATGTGTTCCAGAACAGCGAGCGCCTCTTCTCGAGGCCATGCTTCCTGATGAAATCGAGCGCGCCCGCCATCGTCTTGCCGGTGTAGGTGCCTTCGAGCTTTATCCCATCCAGGTCGCGGGCCATCGCGACGGCCTCCATGCACTCATCAGTGAACTTCGCGTAATACTCGCCGGAGAACTCGTCCACCAGCGGGATGTCGCGGGCGGATACGGGCCTGGCCATGATCTGAGCGCCGCGCTCGCTCAGGAAGTGACGCGCATTATTCGTATGAAGGGCGAGCACGTACGGGTTACACATGTAACGGTCGACGACTCGGACAGGGACGACGAGGCTTCGAAGGCCGGCCGCCTTGACGCCAAGGATCAGCCCGGCGGCGGTGCCGGAGCTCCCCAGTGTCACGAAGATGAACTCCGGCTCGGGGAGAAGGCCTTCGTCCACCTGCTTCTTCAGCTCGAGGGCGCCGTCGACGTAGCCGAGGCACCCGCGCGCACTGGTGCCCCCCGGCGGGATCAGGTACGGCGTCTGTCCGTCCTGCTCCCTGGCGAGCGCCAATCCCCTGGAGAAGGCGAGGGGCATCTTCGCCATCGTCTCTGCGTAAACGAACGTCGCTCCGTTCGCCATGTCGAGCAGGAGGTTCTTCCGCACGTATGCGGCGTTCGGCTGCGGGGACAGGACGGCGATCGTGGAGATCCCGAGCCGCCTCGCGTGGATGACAGTCGCCAGCACGTGGTTGGAGCCGGCCGCGCCGAAGGTCATGACGCTCGAGTGACCGAGCGCCTTCGCCCTCGCCAGGACGAACTCGAGCTTGCGGACCTTGTTCCCCCCGTAATGCGGGGAGCTCAAGTCGTCCCTCTTTATATACAGCTCGCTGAGGCCTTTCGCCGCGGCGATGCCTTTCAGCTGCTCGACGGGCGTCGGGTATTCGCCCAGCTCCAGCCACTCGACGTCTCCCCTGAGTGAAGGGAACCTCTGAAAGAGCAGCGGCCTGTGATCAGTCATGGTCCCGATTATATAGGGGTCAGGCCTTGAATAGAGCTGTGATCAGGCACCGACTTTTGTAAAAGGTCCTGACTCACCGTCCAAACATGGCGCGCGCAAGCGTGCGCCGCCCGGTGACCGACCGGCGCTCCGCGAGCGCTGGCTCGGGGTTGAAATGCAAAACGTTGCCCGGCACCGTTTTGCATTTCAGAGACCCGCACCGCATTTGCGGTTATATTAGCGACATGTCGACTATCGCGAACTTCCTCACCTGGCTGATGAACCAGGTCGGTTACTCGGTCTGCCACCAGATCCCGGAGCGTTCTTTGCGCTTCGGTGGGCGGCACCTTCCTGTATGCTCGCGCGACACCGGCACTTTCATAGCCTTCGCCCTCGTCTTCGTCGCGCTGCTGGTCGTTTACAGGAAGCGTCCGGTGAGATACCCGTCCTGGCCGAAGGTGCTGGTGCTCTGCGCGCTGTTGCTGCCGCTTATAGTCGACGCCGCGACCTCCTACGGAGGCCTGAGAGAGAGCAACAACGTGATCAGGATTATCACCGGCTCGCTGGCCGGTGCGGCCGCCGCCGCCCTGCTCTTCCCGCTCTTCTCAGACGCCGTCTTCACCCGCGGGGAAAGGCTGTTCGAGCCCGACGAACCGCGCGTGCTGCCTTCATGGCTCTCTTTCGTGTCGATCCTAGCCGCGCCGGTGTTCGTGTGCCTGGCGACCTGGCCGAGGCCCGCCTGGGCTTACTGGTTCTGGGCGCCGGTCGTGACGCTGTCCCTGCTGCTGGCCGTCTTCGCGCTCAACCTGACGCTGGTCGCGCTGGTCCTGGACAGGCTGGCGCCGTACCGCGCCCCGGCGTGGGTCTTCGCGATCGTCGCCTCTGTGCTGTCGGTGGCGGAGCTGGCGCTCGCGAACGGCCTTCACAGGATCGCCGACCACATGCTACGCTGACCCGTCCACATCGCCTGTGTCATTGCGTGCAGCGTTTTGACGCCGGGTGTTGCCCCGTGAACCTGTTGGAAATAACCACCCATGAGTTTAGAATGACAGCTGAGTCAGGCGTTTACCCCGGGGCAAGGTCCGGACGGGACAGGAGGGCCGCATGCACGTTCCGAAAGAGAAGCTCAAGGTCACGATCCTCATCGACCGGTTCCGGATCGTCGGGTACATGTATAAGTTTCCCGGCGCCCGCATGCTGGATCTCGTCAACATCAAGGACACGGCGTTTATAGCCGTCACCGACGCCCAGGTCTTCGGGCTTGCCGACGGCAAGAAGCTTCAGGACGCGGAGTTCCTCGCGGTGAACCGCAACTCGATCAACTTCTTCTATCCCATGGAAGAGGTGGAGGAGAAGAAAGAAGCCGACGCTCAGAGCGGCGGATTCTAAAGGTCGACCCCGCTACCTTCTTACTTAGTCGAAGAGTTGGCCACGTTGGCCGTGCTGCTGGTCGCGATGCGTGACCACTTTTTCATGAACGAGATGTGGCTGGTCAGGATCGTCTTCGCGTAGCGGACGACCGTGACTTTGACGTCAGTCTTTTCCCTTGGAGCTGCCGCGGGGGGAAGGAATTCCACGTGGCTCTCGAGGATCTCTTGGTCGGAGTATCCCATCAGCTTCATCATCTCGGCGGCCTTGGCGATCCCGGCGTCCGGGTTTCCCTGGGTCCTGTACGCGAAGGCAACACCGTTCGCGATGTCGTCGGCCTCCTGCAACGTGGCGATCCGGATCCAGACCACTGGACCGACTTCCGCGATGATCAGTGCGATGACAGCGACGACGATCGCGATCTTGATGACGAAGGACAGCGTCCCTCCGTCCTCTGAGGCTAAGAATTTCTTGAGCATCTCGCTACGACCTTCCCCTTTTGAGTGGCGCGCCTACTCCATAATACTGTCTTCGTCGGTTGGTTCCCTTCGAGCCTCCGCTTCGGCGACCTTCTCGCCGCCGCGCCTGAAGCGCGCGAGGACCGACCTCATGGCCGCGAGCTCCTCGGACTTGAACAACATCATAATGCCTAGGTATACGACAGCGGCAATGACAAGCGCCAATGTCACCTGCAGGAGCTGAGTGCCGAAAGAGCCGACCCCCAGCCACTTCTCGATGCCGAGCGCCATGAAGTAGCAGGCGACCCCCATCACCGCGCTCGCGGCGGCCGTCCGCAGGACCGAGATCGCTACGCGCCTCCCGTCCAGGTGCCCCAGCCTGCGCCACAGGACGATCCAGACCGCGATCGCCCCCACGAAGTAGGCGGTGGTGTTTCCCAGGGCGAGGCCGCCGACCTTCGTCACGTCGGTGTGGAAGGAGTAGAAGTAGATGAAATCGACCGCGATGTTGATCGCTACGATCACTGCGGCGATTATCATCGGGGTCTTGGTGTCCTGCATGGAATAGAAGACCTTCAGTATCAGCATGAAGACGGAGAAGAACACCAGCCCGAGCACGAAGTAGAAGACCACCGTCGCCAGCATCTCCGTGTCGGCGCTGCCGAAGTGCAGGTGCTGAAGAAGAAGCCTCACTATCGGTTTCGCCAGCACGGCGTAAGCGACGGAAGCGGGCAGGACGACGAAGATGGTCGTCCGCAGGCCGAGTGAGACCGAGGAGATCATCTTCTCTTTTTCGTGACGGACGGACTGCTCGGAGAGAGTCGGGAAGAGCGCCGTTATTATCGAGACCGCCACGATCCCGTACGGGAGCTGGAAGAAGATATACCCGTACTGGAAGGCCGAGATCCCTCCCTGCACCTTAACGGCCAGGATGTTCACGACCCACAGCCCGATCTGGTTCACCAGCACGTAGGCCACGACCGGGATCGCGAGCCGGCCCAGCTTGCGGACGGCCGGGTGCTTGAGGTCGAGCACCGGCTTGTACCGGAACCCGGTGCGCCTGACCCACGGGAGCTGGATGAACGCCATCGCCGCCACCCCCAGCGTGGCGCCGATCGCGAGCAGGTATTTGTTCGGGTAGAAGTTGTAGATCGCTACGGTTGCGATGACGATGATGTTGTTCGCGATCGGCGCGAAGGCCGGGATCGTGAAGTGCTTGTACGAGTTCAGGATGCCCGTGTATATCGCGCAGAAACCATAGAACACGACCTCGAATATGAAGAACCTCAGGAAGAAGGTGGCGTCAGCGATCATTTGAGCCCGGTTCGTCGCCAGGAAGGTCTGAGCTTTTATCACGTATGGAGCTGCGATGAAGAGGGCGATCGATATCGTCGTCAGGAGGATCAGCATTATGTTGAAGACAGAGTTGGCTACGTGCCAGGCCTCTTTCTCGTCATGCTTGTTCAGGTACTCGATGAAGACGGGGATGAACAGGGACGAGAGCACGCCGCCCAGTATAAGGTCGTAGACGATGTTGGGCGTGATGTTCGCGAGGTTGAACGAGTCGGCGAGGTACGTGCCGGTCAGGCCGAGGACGGTCGCCAGCAACGCCGTCCGGACGAAACCTGTCACCCTGCTGATGCCGGTCCCCGCGGTCATGACCGTCGCGCCGCGGGCGAAGGAAGCGGGCTTCAGCCCGGTCTTACGTTCCCTGCGGCTCTTCTTCGCCTTCGCCCGTTTTTTTGTTACGGGTGCTGTGTCTGGCAGACTTCCTCCTCCTCAAGACCCGCCCTCCCCAGAGGCCCAGGATGATTCCCAGCAGGACGCAGACTATCACGATGGCGAAGGTGCTGAAGGCACCGGTCTGTACCGGCATCTCGAGAGTCGACAGAACCGTCGCGCCCGCAAGGAGCTTCGCCCGGAAGAGCACCTTGCCCTTCTTGTTTATCGTGACAGGTATGTCGATAAGGTTCTCCTTGGGCTCGAGCACCAGGAACCGGCTGCTGCCCGATGGGAACGAAAGCCCGTTGCTCGACAGCTTCAACGTAGTCTTGACCCGGTACCCGGTCGAGTTCGTGATCGACACAGGGATCTTCGCCTTCGCCCCGGTCACGGTGATCGTCGGCGACTTCGGCAGCTCGATCTTCGCCAGCTCCGCACCGATGTTCTCGGACAGGCTGGTGGCAAGCGCCAGTCCTTCGGCGGGCTTTCCCCACTGTCTCCATACGTCGCTCTCGGTGACGTAAAGCCACTGCATGTCGATGGTGAGCCTCGGGTTGTCCTTGAACACGAAGCTCGAATAAGTGGTGCAGGCGTTGCGCGTCAGCGCGACGCGGGCGAAATAGTCGTCGGTGCCTCCCGGCGCCGAAGCCTGCGCGGTGGTCGACACCTCCGGTATGACAAGAGGCTGCTTGTTGGCGGGGGGCGACTTGTTGATCGTCTCGCCGACGTTCGCCGTCTTCACCCAGGAGGTGGTGTCGAAGAACCTCATCAGCTCCTCGAAGACGTCCTGGTTCGGCCGCCAGTTGGAGGGCCACACCATGGTGATCGCCCTCGCCTGCGTCGGGTTCTCGAGGTAGAGGTTGGCCAGCTCGCTCACCATGCACTGCGTGACGCCGTACGCGTCCTCGCTCGGCTGCACCCTGGCTACCACGTCGGCCAGCCGGGTGTCCGTGAAGAGAGCGATCGTCTGCCTGCCGGTCGCGCCCTTGAGTTCGACCGGTGCGGTGAGGGTGTCCGGCTTGGTCAGCTTCTTGCCCTCCTTGCTGCGGTCGAGGAGCGCTCCGTTCAGCACCATGAAGGGGCCGATCTGCGTTCCGAGGTTTCGCAGGACGCGCGAGTCCATCGCGAGCCCGGGGGGGTAGAAGTATGCTGGAGATATCCCGCCCAGGATGTTTCCGAGGACCTGGGCACCGCGGTCTATCTGGCCGCGGGCGTCGCTGAACCATTTGAGCTGCCAGAGTTTTTCGACGTCCGGTGTCGCGTAAGGGGTGGACAGGAACTGGAAACGGGGAGTCTGGGACAGCTTGCGGAAACCTTTGAGGACGTTTGCCGCCGAGACGGCTTCCGGCGATTTCGCGCTTACCTCGGAGTCCTTCGTCCCGTTCTTGACGACCGCGCCCCTCGAAAGCTGCTGGATCTCGTCCAGTATCAGTGGCGAGAGCGCGATCGAGGCGTGGAGGTTCTCATAATGGTCGAGCGACGACATCTGGGACAGCCAGCCGTCGCGGCCCCGCGACGAGGCGCACTCGACGGCGAGGATGTCGTCGATCGCGCCACTCAGCTCCTGCCTGGCGGGCTCGTTGACGTCGAAGACCAGGGCCACCTGCAGCGGCGGGTCAGCGGGTTTCGGAGAGAGCACGACCACCTGCGTCCCGGCGAACGTGAGCTGCGTCTTCTGCTGAAGTGCCTCGACCACAACGGGGAAGACTCCTTCGTTCATCCCGTGTTCCGAAAGATTTATCTTGAACGAAAAGTCGTTCATACCGGGGCGGAGAGACACGTCCTTCGCGATCGTCTGGGTGAAATCGTAGGACCCGAGCTTGCCGTTCAGGTAGGCGTCGAATGCGGCCCTGGATTCGTTTGCAGGGTACACCTTCGCCCGCACCGTGACCCCTTTGACCGCCTGGCCGCGGAGGTTGTCGATGCTCATCTGGAAAGTCGCCACACCGTCCTTTCCGTACCAGTAGGCATCCTTCGAGAGGGTCATCTTGAGCTTCGGCTGCTGCTGCGGGGCCGCCGCCGCGCTTGAAGCAGCAATCGGGAGAAACAGGACGGCAAGGACTGCGACGGTGACGGTTGCCGCCACCATCATGAATAGCCTGTGCCTCACTGTGTGGGTCATGGTCTTCCAGCCGGCGGTAACGCCGTGACTCTCCTCGCGGTCGGTTTCCTGCGGTCTTATTTCGCGAGACTGATTATCTCATTAACTATGAACACTACTCCAAAGCACGCCAGTGCGCTTCCGAAAAGGACAAATATTAGACGCTCGCCGGCCCTGATGGTTATGCGCGCACCCAGGTAGGCTCCCGGGATGACCCCGATGATCAGGAACAGGAACAGCGGCCACGAGATGTGTCCGAGCAGCGCGTGCACGATCGTTCCCGGTATGGCGATCACCATTATGCCAATCAGTGAAGTCCCGATGGCCTTCTTTATCGGGATCTTCAACAGGTAGATGAAGCAAGGCACCATGACGACGCCGCCGCCCACCCCGAGGAGCCCGGAGTAGAAACCGGTGACGAGGCCTATCGCCAGCACGAGCCAGGGGTTTTGACGCGAGGAGGCGGCCGCGGCTACCTCTTCAGCCTCCTCTTCCGAGGCGGCGACTTCGCTGTCGACAGGTGTGGCTTCGGTCCCGCGCCCCCCGCGCACGATGGTCGCGACAGCGACGTAGAGGACTATCGCGCCCGTGATTATCATGAGGTAGTGGAGGTTGAGCCATTTTGTCAGCAGCGCGCCGAAGACGGCCCCGACCACCCCTGCGGCGCAGATGTACGCGGCCACGTACCAGTCGACCAGGCCGCGCCTCCCGTAGGTCAGGCCCCCGACAGCCGCTGTCGGGATCGCGGCGGGGAGGGTGGTGCCGAGCGCGATGGCCGGGCTCGCCCCGAGAAACAGCCTCAGCCCCGGTGTGGTGACCGACGCGCCGCCGATGCCGAACATGCCGGACAGCACGGCGCCAGCCATTCCAAGGAGGATGGCACCTATGGCGTTCAAAGGGGTTATCGTCAAATCAAACCGCCCGGCCTCAAAGTAACGCGCTTCCGTTTCACCTTTCTTCGCACCCCCCGTTTGACCTTCGAGGGCACGCTTAGGAGTACAATCTAAACCGCCAGGCACGCGGACCCGGGGGCAAGATTGGTCGACCACGCGAAGCTCAACATCCTGTTTCGGATCATCACGTCAAGGCCCCTGAACGCTCTCACCTCTTTCGCGGTGCGCGACGGCGCCAGGCGGTTTGCCGGGCTCCTGCCCAGGGAGCTCCTTGACGGGATGAACACGTTCTTCTTCCGCGACGCGATCTCCAACATCGACCTGGACGGCGACGGCCGCGAGGAGTCCTTCCTGCTCACCGTGACCAACGGCTGGTTCGAGCAGCGCATCACCGGGGTGCTGATGTTCATCGACGGAAGGCGCGTTCCGTCAGAAGAGGTGCTCCTGAGGGGCGCCTGGGGCGAGGCGCGTGCTGGCGACATCATGGCGGTCGACTTCCCTCCCGGCGGCGCGACAGAGATCATAGCGGTCGGGCGCGCCCTGGGAGACGGCATCCATTTCATCGACCTGACCGTCGATATGGAGCTCGTGCCGATGATAATGCCCGGGCTTCCGGTGCAGATGCGGGGAGGGCGGGGTGACTTCGCGGTGTTCGACGATCCTCCCTGGCCCGCATGGCCGCCGGTGTCGGTCAGGCCCGGCGTGGCCCACCTCGTCCCTCACGTGCACTACGACATCGAGTGGCTGAAGACGCGGGACGTCTTCGAGCGTGTCGGCGCCGGGAACCTGCTGGAGGCCCTCCGGCTGATGGAGGAAGACCCATCGATGACTTTCGTCACAGACCAGGTGCCGCAGCTCGAGCCCTTCAGGCGCTCGAACCCCGAGGCCTTCGACAGGCTCGTTTCGCTCGCCCGTGAAGGACGGGTAGAGCCGGCGAACGGGATGTACGGCGAGCCCGACGTGAACCTGGTGTCGGGTGAGTCGCTGGTGCGGCAGTCGGTCGCCTGGCAGAGGTACGCGCTCGACACTTTCTCCAGGACGTCGGACTGCGGCTGGCTGATCGACTCTTTCGGGATGTCCGCGCAGCTGCCCCAGATACTGTCGAAGTCCGGCACGCCGTACCTTGCCTTCTCGAGGTCGCGGGTCCCCGGAGCCCCGACGGAATTCCAGTGGGAGGGCATCGACGGGAGCAGGATACTGGCCGTCAATATGCCCAGGCTCTATAACGCGGGGCACCCCGTTCCGGCCGACCTCGAGCGCGCCATGAAGAAGATGCTCAAGAGCTACAGCTACCTGCGGGAATCGTCGGCGACCGACCAGGTTTTCTACCCGGCGGGCATCGACCACGGCCGGCCTCAGGCTCACGGCGAAGCGATCCGCGCCTGGAACGACCGGGTGGACGGCGTGTCCTTCCGGTTCTCTCTTCCGTCGCGCTTCTTCGAGAGCCTGGACAGGAACAGCCTTCCCGTGGTGAAAGGCGAGTTCGTCGGCGAGCTCTGGGGAACGTACAGCTCAAGGAGCGGGCTGAAGCGGGCCGAGCGCGCCTGCGAGTTCGCGCTGCTCGATGCCGGCAAGCTCGCGACGCTGGCATGGCTCCAGGGCGCGCACTTCCCGTCCGAAGGGCTGGAGGCGGCGTGGCGCACCCTGATGGACTGCCAGTTCCACGACCAGATCTGCGGCTGCTGTACGGATGAGGTTGCCGGCGGGATGGATGAGCGCTACCGCGAGGTAGCCGGGCAGTGCCGCCTTGTCGGACAGGAGGCGGCGAGTCACATCGTGGGCAGGACCGGGGAAGACAACTTCACAGCATTCGTTTTCAATCCGCTCTCACGCCCGGTCAGGTCTCCCGTCGAGCTGGTCCTCGACCTCCCGCCGGGATGGCCCGCTGTGTCAGTCACGGGTCCCGATGGGCCCGAGCCCTCGCAGCTCATCGACGCGACACGATACGGGGATGGCACCCTTCAGCGCGCCACGGTCCTCATCGTCCCTTCACTGCCCGCCACCGGGTGTGCCGTGTTCGAGGTGGCTCCTCCTGCCGAAGGTGCCGCAGAGTCGGCCCTCCTCGATATCGCGCCGGCCGCAGTCGATGGCACGGTGCTGCGAAACGGCGAGCTGGAAGTCACCCTCGACAGCAAGACCGGCCTCATCGAGAGTGTCACCGCGGGCGGGAGGCGCTTCTCATTGAGGGGCGCCAACCGGCTTACCCTGGAGACGGAGCTCGGCAACCTCTACGAGTCGTACGGTCTTCGCGACACCCGGCTCCACCCGATGAAAGTGGAAAGGGTCGTGCCGGCCGAGACCGGGCCGCTCCGGTCCGCCCTTCTGGTCGAAGGGACGATCGGGAAGACGGCCTTCTCGCAGAAGCTGATGCTTACCGCCGGCGCGCGGCGTATCGACATCGAGACAAGGGTCGTGTTCGCCGACCCCGGCATGATCCTTGGCTTGCGGTTCCCGACCGGAATGGCCGGGGGCTCATGGACGCACGAGATCCCTTACGGGTGCATCGAGCGGAGCAAGGGCGAGGAGAGGCCCGCACAGAATTTCGTCGACCTCTCGCGCGGCGGGCAGGGCGTGACCCTGATCAACGACGGCATCCCGTCGAACCGGCTGCGCCGGGGGACGATCGACCTGACTCTGCTCCGGAGTACGGACAAGATTTACTTCTGGGACGCCGGGCCGGGGGCGCTCGAGCTGGGCGAACACTTATTCCGCTACGCGCTGTACCCGCACGCCGGCGACTGGCGCTCGGCGGGTTCGGTGCTTGAGGCGTACAGCCACAACGACAGGCCGGTCGCGTTCATCATGCCCGGCTCGCCCGCCGGAACGCGCGAGACGCCAGGGGCGCTGGAGTCTTCGAGCGAACACGCGCTGGTCTCCGCGCTGGAGATAAGAGAGGACGGACTCGTGATGGTACGCGTCTGGGAGTCGGCCGGGGAGGGGCGCACCGTGGAGCTGCGATTTTCCGCTCCGGTCGAGCAGGCGCAGAAGTGCGACCTCCTGGAGCGGGAGGGACCCGCATTACCGGTCGATGGAGAGACAGTGACGCTCGAGCTCGGGCCGTTCGAGATAGCGACAGTGCTTGTTTCGATCTGACGCCTGTTCTTAGAGATCAGGCAGGTCGCACCCCGCCCGGAATATGACCTGAAGTGTGGGCAGGTGGTGGTTTGATCAGAATGTGTCCTGAGGCTCAAGCACATCGTGAATCAGGTGGCAGAACATCAAGGTTGACGCCTAAACACCGGGCTTCACTTGAGTTCGGAGGTCTACCGGTCCTGATTCACCACTGACTTCAACATAGATGACTGCGGTCGCCACTACCTGCTTTAGTCATGGATCCCCCTCACCCCGAAACTTGCCAGACGTTGAGCACAGTCGCGGCCGGCTCGCTACGCGCTCGCCAGGGCTCGATGTGTACATCGAGCCCGTTGTTTACCCCCACACCGCTATAATTACCCCATGAACCTGTTCCGCGATTTCGAGAAAAAACTCGAGGGTGTCTTCGAGGGCGTGTTCCTGCGCGCCTTCAAGTCGGGCGTCCAGCCGGTGGAGCTCGGCAAGAAGCTCGTGCGCGAGATGGAGGGCCACAAGTCCATCGGGGTCAAGCGCGTCTACGTGCCGAACCGGTACGAGGTCGGGCTCTCGCAGAAAGATTACTCGAGGTTCGAGTCTTACCAGGCCGTGCTCGCGACCGAGCTCGAGAACCTGCTCATCTCATACATGAAAGAAAAGAACTACGTGGTCCTCGACCGGCCGCGCCTGAAGATGACCGAGGACCAGCAGCTGCGCGAGGGTGAGTTCTGGATCAAGACTAGGATCGAGGGCGAGCTTCCGCGCGAGCGGGAGCCCGAGGAGAGCATGTCCGGGATAATAGTGCTCCCGGAGCCGCCGGGGATGGCGGCGCTGGAGCTGCTCGACTCCGGCGGCGACGCGCCGGCATTCCTCCTCGACAGAGACACGACGACGATCGGACGGACCCCCGACAACGACGTCGTCCTTCCCGACCCCAACGTGAGCCGCGCCCACGCGGCGATCACGCGCGAGAACGACCGGTACAGGATAACCGACAGGGGGTCAACGAACGGCACGTTCCTGAACGAGAAGAAGGTCAGGGAGGCGGCGCTCTCTGAGAACGACGTGCTGAGGCTGGGGACGACGCGACTCATCTTCCGGAGGGCTCCCGATTGATCCCTAACATCGTATTCGTCGGCCTCAAGTTCTTCTTCCTGGGGCTGCTCTATCTTTTCCTGATAATCGTGGTCGTTGCGATATACCGCGAGGCACGGGCCGCTTCGACCGGCGAGCTGCCCGGCCGCGTGAAGAAAAAGAAGAAGCGCGACCTCCCGCAGCTGGTGGTCGTGGCCGGGGACCGCAACCTCGGCTCCCGGTACCAGCTGGACGAGGACATGATGATAGGCAGGGCGTCATCGAGCGCCATCGTGGTCGACGACACCTACGCGTCCGAGCAGCACGCCAGGGTGTTCGCGAGCAGTGGCGGTTTCTACGTCGAGGACGTGGGGTCCACGAACGGGACCTACGTCAACGGCCGCAAGATAAGCTACCCGTTCGAGCTGAGGGAAGGCGATCGGGTGAAGATAGGCAAGACCGTCCTGGAATTCCGGGGCTGACATGTACAGCATCACCTCGAGCTCACTGTCGGAGATCGGCCGGGTAAGGCAGATGAACGAGGACGCCGTCCTCGAGCGGAGCAGCCTGTACGCGGTCGCCGACGGGATGGGCGGGCACCAGGCGGGGGAGGTCGCGAGCAACCTCGCGCTCTCGGTTCTGGAGCAGTACGTCGAGGACCACCTCGGCATGGTTGCCGGGGAGAAGCTCGTCGCCAACGCGATCGAGGCAGCCAACGCCGCGGTCTACAAGAAGGCCAACGAGAGCTCGAAGTACCGCTCGATGGGGACCACGATGACCGCGCTCTACCGCGAGGGCGACACCGCCTACATCGCGCACGTCGGCGACTCGCGGGCATACCTCTTCCGCGAGGGAAGACTGAAGCGGCTCTCCGTCGACCACTCCCTCGTCGCGAAGCTCGTCGAGGACGGGGAGATCACGGAGGAACAGGCGAGGACTCACCCGCAGCGCAACATCATCCTCAAGGCGCTCGGGCTGGAGCCGAGCGTCGAGGCCGACGTGTCGGCTGTTGAGATAAAGCCCGGTGACGAGTTCCTTCTCGCGAGCGACGGGCTGATGTCCGAGGTCGAGGACGCCGAGATAGAGCGGACGCTCGCGATCGTAGCCGAGCCGAAGGAGCAGGCCCGCGGGCTGGCGGACCTGGCGCTGGAGGCCGGCGGACGCGACAACGTGTCGGTGGTCCTCGCGAAGTTCGATGTCTCGAAGTCGGTGGTCCCGGCGAAGGTCAGCCACCCCGCGGCCGGATATGACGAGGAAGAGGCGATATCCCCCGAGCGGCGCAGCGGCCGCCGGAAAAAGATCGCGATAGTCACCGTGATCATAATATTCATCCTGCTCGCCGGCGCCGTGGCAGGCGGCTTCGTCGTCTACAACCGCTCCTATTTCGTGGGCGCCAAGAACGGCAAGGTGGTGCTTTACAAGGGCTTCCCGTTCTGGGACCTGGCCATCGTCGTGAAGACGACGAAGACTGACGTGATACTGCTTCCGGCGGCCACCCAGGCCAAGGTCAACGGGAACATGGAAGTGGAGACCCGCTCGGATGCCGAGAAGACGCTGAAGTCGATCCAGAAAGAAGCCGAGGACTCGCGCCTGGTCCCGAACGTCATGGGGATGACATGGACCGAGGCGAAGAAAGTCCTGCAGGACGCCGGGCTGAAAGCCAGGAGCAAGCTGGTCCCTCTCTCGAGCGCGAAACAGAACACCGTGATCCACCAGGACCCGGCGGCCTCGAAGCGCGTCGGCAAGGGGACGACGGTGAACCTCGATGTAGCGGTCGAAGGCAAGCAGAAGGGGGTGTAGGCGACGCGGCCCCGGAACAAGGAACTGCTTCTCCTCATCTTCGTCTCGATCCTGACCTTCGTAGGCTACGTGGCGGTCGAGATGGCCAGGACGGATTCGACAAGCCAGCTCGTCAAGGCGCTGCCGTCGACCCTGCTCTATCCCGCGGCGGCTGTCCTGCTGTACTTCGCGATGCACATCGCGATGCGGTTCCTGGCGCCGAACGCCGACGGCCTGCTCCTGCCGCTTGCCGCCGCACTCACCAGCGTGGGACTGGTGATGATAGACCGGCTGGGCCCGGACCTGCCTTTCAAGGCCGAGCGGAACTCGGCGCACGTCCAGGTGATCTGGCTGCTGGTAGCGGCCGTCGCTTTCATCGGAGTGCTGGTATTCCTGCGGAACTACGAGACGCTTTCGAGATACAAGTACAGCATCGGCCTCTTAGCCCTGCTGTTCCTTGCGGCGCCGATGATATTCGGCACGACCGTCAACGGCGCAAAGCTGTGGCTGTACATCGGCCCTCTTCACTTCCAGCCGTCGGAGATCGCGAAGATCCTGCTGGTGATCTTTCTTGCGGCCTTCTTCGCCGAGAAACACGAGTTGCTGTCTATCTCGACGCACAGGATCGCCGGCATCAACGTGCCCGAGCTCAAGTATTTCGTGCCGCTCCTGATCATGTGGGGCGTGTCCATCCTGATGATGATCTTCCAGAAGGACCTGGGGTCGTCCCTGCTGTTCTTCGGGATCTTCATCGTGATGCTGTACGTGGCGACCGGCAGGAAGAGCTACATCTTCGTCGGCACCGCGATGTTCATCCTCGGCGCGTTCTTCTGTTACCTTGTCTTCGCCCACGTCCAGCTCCGTGTGGTCACCTGGCTCAACCCGTTCAACCCGGCGACCATCCACAAGGACTCGTACCAGATATCTCAGTCGCTCTTCGCGTTTTCGGCCGGCGGTCTCTCCGGCGCCGGTCTGGGGCTGGGGCATCCGACCGTCGTGCCGTCGGTCACGACGGACGCGATCTTCGCCGCCATCGGAGAGGAGCTCGGCCTCATCGGCGCGGCCAGCGTGGTGATCATGTACATCCTGTTCGTGGCGCGAGGGCTCAAGGTGGCCCTCACGCAGCGCGACGATTTCTCGAAGCTCCTGGCGGTCGGGCTGGTGAGCGTGGTGGCGGTGCAGTCGTTCATCATCATGGGCGGCATCACCAGGCTGATACCTCTCACAGGCGTAACGCTGCCCTTCGTCAGCTACGGCGGAAGCTCGCTGCTCGCGAACTACATACTTCTCGGCCTCGTTCTCGTCATATCCCAGAGAGGCGCGAGCACGAATGTGACGAGCATCAAACAGGGCAGGAGGTGACCGATGAGCCGGCAGATAAGGATCGTCCTCGGAATATTCACGGCGCTGCTGCTGTTGATCATCGCCAACCTCTCCTGGGTGCAGATATTCGGCGCGCAGAAGATATCCGACAACACCGCCAACAACCGCGGCATGGTGCGGCAGTACGCCATACAGCGCGGCGAGATACTGACGGCCGACGGCGAGGTCGCGGCCCAGAGCGTCCAGACGACAAGCCAGTACAAGTACCAGAGGGTGTACCCGATGGGCCCGCTCTTCGCCGACATGACCGGCTACGATTCGTGGCGCTACGGGAGGACCGGCCTGGAGAGGAAGTACAACCAGGACCTCCTCGGAGAGGGCAACACGACTTTCAGGAGCTGGCTGAACGGCCTCCTCGGCAAGAGCCGCAGGGGCAACTCCATCGTGATGACCGCCGACTCGCGGCTGCAGCGGACTGCGACCGAGGCGCTCGGGGACCAGAAAGGGGCTGTCGTAGCTCTCGACCCCCGGACCGGCGCGGTGCTCGCGTGCGTCACATACCCGACTTACAACCCGAACCTCGCGGTGCCGGGAAGCAACGACGACAAGCAGGCCGCCTGGAACGCGCTCATCGCGGACCCGAACCAGCCGTTCATCGACCGGGCCACCGAAGGCCTCTACCCGCCAGGCTCGTCGTTCAAGGTCGTGACGGCGGCCGGCGCGCTGGACAACGGGACGGTGACGCCGGACACGCAGTTCGACTGCACCGGCACCTATCACATACCCCAGTTCGGCAACCACTCTATCCCCGATTTCAACACGAGCGGCCACGGGCAGATCTCGTTCGAGACCGCCCTCATCGTCTCGTGCAACGTGACGTTCGCGCAGGTGGCGATCAAGATGGGCGCCCCGGCGTTCGTCGTCGCCGCCGAGGCATTCGGCTTCAACAAGGTGATCCCGTACACGCTTCCTGTCGCGAAGTGCAAGGTCCAGGATGCCGCGAGCATGGACCTTCTGGCGCTGGCGTCGGCCGGCATCGGCCAGGGACAGGACCTTGCCAGCCCGCTGCAGATGGCCATGGTGGCAGCCGCGGTCGCGAACGGGGGGACGATGATGAAGCCGTTCGCAGTGAGCGAGGTCCGTGACTATAACGGCACTACGCTTCAGCGCTTCGGCCCGGAGGAATGGGGATCGGCGATGAAGGAAGAGACGGCCGCGACCCTGACCGCCATGATGGTGAAGGTCGTGTCCCGGGGTACGGGGACCGCGGCTCAGATAGACGGCGTGGACGTAGCCGGAAAGACGGGCACCGCCGAGACCGGAGTGCCCGGCGCCGCGCACGCGTGGTTCATCAGCTTCGCGCCGGCAAACAACCCGAAGATAGCGGTCGCCGTCGTGGTCGAGAACGGGGGCGGAGGCGGGTCGGTCGCGGCGCCGATCGCCCGGCAGGTCATGGAGGAGGCTCTCTCGCTGTCGCGCTGAGCGAAGCGAGGCGTCGCCAATCAGAAAAGGGGTTCAAATGAGGTTGTTCCGGTTCGGATTAAGGCTGGCCCGGCTCTCACTGCGCGTGGCGGCGCTGGTGGGACTCGCTTTCGTGCTCTCGATACCGCTGACGTTCCTGTGGTTGATGGTGCGCTACGAGGACATGAAGAAGCGGATACCTCCGGCGCACGAGCCTGTGGCGACAGAAGGGCGTACCATCTCCGAGGTCTTCGAGACGTTGGAGAAGGTGCCCTTCGAGCCGACGAAGCCGCTGATGCTCGGGCTCGCCCGGGCGGGGCTCAACAACTCTTTCCTTCTGCTGCTCAACTCGATGAGGGCGACCTCGGCGCGAGCGTATCCTTACCCAAAGGAGTTCGAGCAGATCGTGTTCGAGAGCCTCGACGGTACGCCGCTGGTCGGGGCGCTCGGCCTCCATCCCGACGGGCCCCGTCCGGGGCTGGTGCTCTCGCACGGGTTCATGGGTTCGAAGAACGACCACTACATAATCGACATGGCGCTGACCGCCTACGCCGAGTGGGGATTCAACGTCCTGGCGGTCGACCTGCGCAACTTCGGCAAGAGCCAGTCGCTGGGGCACAGTCCGACGACCGCCGGCTGGAAAGAAGCCGAAGACCTTCTGGCCGCGGCGAAGTTGCTCGCCTCGTTGCCGGGCACGACCACGGTCGGCCTCATCGGGTTCTCGATGGGCGCGGGCTCCGTCATGAACGCCGCCGGCATGGCCGCGGAGCACCCCTACATAACCGGCGGAGCGGTGGCGGTCAACGGTTATGCCGATGCGAAGAGGATGGTCGACTACATAAGCACCCGGCCGCCCCTGACCGACCCGTTCTACGGCGCCCACCTTTCATTCAGGTTGATGCACAAGCTGCGCCGCGAGGACATGAAGCGGTATATCGAGGAGCCGGAGTGGCTCGATCTCATCTCCCTGCCTTTCAGCCAGGCCGATTTCACGGACTACGTGGAAATGATCGCCGCCCCCAGCTACGGGGTGACGGCGGAAGAGATGTACAGGAAAGCGTCGCCCAGGGAATCGATAGCCGGCGTGGGAGTGCCGCTGCTGGTCCTGCACGCGATGGACGACCCGGTCTGCCCGCCCTCGGAGATGGACGAGCTCGCGGACCTGACCGACGATAACCCGAACGTGAAGATATGGATGATGCCGGTGGGAAGCCACTGCGCCTTCCGCTACTTCGACCGTGACTGGTTCTACACGACGATGAGAGGATTCTTCAGCTACTGGGCAGGCTGGGAGGCGGACTGACGGTGAAGAGCCGTTTTCGCAGAGAGTCCCGCCCCGGGCTCCACCGCGCTTCGGCGGTGCTGGTAGCCCTGCTTCTCGCGGTGCTGGTCGCCCTGCCCGGTTGCTCCACTTCGAAGCCCGGGGTCAAGACCCGGGACTACGTGATCAAGCAGGGCGGCGTCACCGTCGGCTCGGAAAAGGTGACCGTCACGGCGTCAGGTGCGCGCACAACCTACGAGACGACCGAGACCCGACCTTTCATGCAGCTCGATACCACGTACACGCGGCGCGTGGTCGCGTCCGCCAACAGCACCGCCGGCTACGACGCGACGAGCAAGATGCCCGGAGCGACCTACCACTATTACCTGGAGGGTGACAGCGGCGCGTTCGACTACCTGAAGAACGAGATCATCACCGTCGACTACTTCGAGAAGCTGCCCGCGCCGGGTAAGTTCTACCCCTTCGAGGCAGGTTCGGCCGGCATGCTGCAGCCTTTCATCGACACATGGCGCGCCCGCGGCAAGACGCAGCTCATCTACTGGACGATACTCCCGTCGAAGAGCGCCCTCTTCCACGACGCGATAGTCGAGTCCGCCCCTGGTGGAAAGGTCTCGGTCAAGGTCGACGGGGGTGGCGACTACGTCCTGACACTCGATGAGGGGACCGGGCTCATTCAGACCGTGACGGGGGGTGGGCTGACCATAACCGCCGCCGGCTCCGGGATGCCCGCGTCCAGGCCCTATCAGCCGGAGAAAGGCCGCGTCGACGACGTGGTCATCAAGCTGGCGGGCGGGAAGCAGCTCGACGGCTCCATGTATTTCCCGACCTCGGGTAAGACGAAGTTCCCCGCGGCGGTGATCGTGCCCGACACCGGCCCGCAGGACCGTACCGACAGCGGCGTCCTCTCGGGGATGGCCGAGGCGCTTGCGGCGAAAGGGATCGCAGTCCTCATCTGCGATAAGAGAGGCGTTCCCGACAGCACCGGGCCTTACGCGTACACGATCGAATCGGAGTCTGACAACCTGGACTCGCAGGTCGATTTCCTGGTCATGCACCAGGGCGTCGACGTCGAGCACATCTCGGTCATCGGGTACGGAGAGGGCGGCGCCGTGGCGGCTTTTTCGGCGAACGAGAACCCTTACGTCTCCGCCTGCGTGTTCATGGCCACGCCGTCGGTGCGCGTCTTCCCCGACCTCAGGGTCCGGCAGGCGCAGGACAGCCTGGCACGCGGCAAAGGCAACGATATCGACCTCGCGCTGGCGCAGGACTTCGCCGGCAGCATGCTGGGAGTGTTGAACGGCGTCCAGGGAGACAGCGTGCTGGTCTTCGGGCACAAGCTGTACCTGGGCTACATGCGGAGCTTCGGCTCGTTCGACATAAGGAGCGTCCTGACGGAGATCCACCAGCCGGCCCTCGTAGTGCAGGGAGGGAAGGACGAGGTCGGCGACCCGGCCCAGGCCGGCGAGCTGATGAGCTCGCTGGAACAGCGCCCGGGCGGCGTTCAGGACGCCAGGTACTTCCCGGCCCTCGGGCACGGGTTCGGGCCGCTGGTCGACGAGGGTGCGTCCTGCCCGGTCCGCTCTCATTACCTCGTGGACCCGAAGGTCTCGAGCGAGGTCGCGGCCTGGCTCTCCGGCCACTGAGGACCGGTTCCCGCGATAACGGGCCGGCGGGCCGGGCGCCGTGATACATTATTCACCGGTGTGGAGTTCTGTGGAGAAAGGGGCGCGATGGGGATCAGGGAAGACCTGCTCGAGCTGACGGTCGAGATCGGCCCCCGCGGGGCGGGCACGCCGGCCGAAGCCAAAGCCGCGGAGTACATCAAGCGCCGGTTCGCGGGCCGCGGCCTCTCGTGCGACGTCCAGGAGTTCAGGACCATCACGACTTACTCTTACCTCTACATGATCTACCTCGGCGCGGCCATCGCCTGCGCTGTGCTCTCAAAGTGGTACCCCTACGTCGCGGCGCCGATCGCCATAGCGGTCGCCGCGCTGTTCGCTGCCGACCTGGAGACGTTTCCTCTCATCGCCCGCATCCTGCCGAAGAAGCTCTCAAGGAACGTCATCGCGGAGATCCCGGCGGAAGACGGAAAGGTCGGGCTGGTCGTCATAGCCCATTACGACAGCGCGCGCTCGGGCCTCTCGTTCTCCCCGAAGATGGTCAAGAGCTTCAGGCTCTCCTTCTCGATGATGATCGGCGGCATCTTCCTGGTGGCGCTGCTGGCGTCGGCCAACCTGATAGTGAGGGCCTCGGCCGGCGGGACGAACCTCGGCCTGTGGATAGCGACGCTCGTCCCGGCGGCGTACCTGCTGGTCCCGTTCGTCATCATGATCCACAGGGAAGTCGCGATGGACTACACTCCCGGGGCGAACGACAACGCGTCCGGTGTGGTCGCGATGCTGGCGCTTATGGACAAGCTGAGCGAGGAAGAGTCGCGGATGCCCGGCGTGATGTTCCTCGCGACGGGCGCCGAGGAGGTCGGCACCGCCGGGATGATCGAGTTCCTCAAGAAGAACGGCTCCAGGGTGCGAGACGCGCTGATGATAAACCTGGACAACCTGGGTACCGGGCACCTCTGCTACATAGACAACGAGGGGATGCTCCTGGGCCACCGGTCCGACGAGGTGCTCCTCTGGCTGGCCGACAAGGTGACAGAGAACAGGAAGCTGCCCGTCTGGCGGACGGGCTACAGGCTTCTGTCCACCGATGCCACGCCGGCCCTGGCACGCGGATACTCGGCGATGAGCGTGATGGCCTTCGACGACGACGGCGGCCTGCCGAACTGGCACTGGGAGAGCGACACGGTCGACAAGGTCAGCATGGCCAACATCGAGACTGCCCGCGCCTTCCTCTGGAACATGGCGAAGCGCATCGAGCTCCGCTGAACAAGCTTTCCACTGTGTCAGACGGCGATATCGAGGCAACAAAAAGGAGGCCCCACGCCGGGCGCGAAGCCTCCTAAATATTCACAGGCAGTTTCATGTCATGCCCGGGACCGGGGTTTACAACCCTCGCTGCAATGCGCGCAACGGGGAACCATGTACCTCTTCAATGTGACCCCTCCTTCCGGGTTCTCTGCTTCATACAAGCGTTACACGTTACATACATACTGTCCTTGTCATATGTCAACCTTCTGCGTCCGCCTTCCCGCTCCTGCGTGCTCCGGCGAATCACTTCGCGTTCGCCGCGCTCAAAGCTTCACCCTCTTCAGCCGCAGGCTGTTGGTCACGACCGATACGGACGAGAGAGCCATGGCGGCGGCCGCGATGGCCGGGTTGAGCATCACGTGAAAGACCGGGTAGAGGACGCCGGCCGCGATCGGGATGCCGAGCGAGTTGTAGAAGAACGAGAAGAACAGGTTCTGCTTTATCGTTCGGTACGTCCGCCGTGAGAGCTTTATCGCGGTGGGCACCGACCTGAGGTCCTCACTCACCAGGGTCACGTCCGAAGCCTCGATCGCTATGTCCGTGCCGGCCCCGATCGCTATGCCGAGGTCGGCCTGTGTCAGGGCCGGCGCGTCGTTTATCCCGTCGCCGACCATCGCCACGGAGCGGCCTTCCGACTGAAGCCTCGATATTTCCGCGGCCTTGTCCTGGGGCAGCACCTCGGCGAGGACGTTCTCGATGCCTGCCTGGGCGGCGATCGCGGCCGCTGTCCTCCCGTTGTCCCCGGTTATCATGTAAACGCTCATTCCCATTTCAGTGAGTTGCCGCACGGCGTCGGACGCGCCTTCCTTGATGGTGTCGGCAAGGCCGATCACGCCGAGCGCTTCGCCACCCTTCGCGAGCACCATGCTCGTCTTGCCTTCCTCGGACAGCCTCTCCGCCTCTGAGACGAACCCGGTGTCGGAGACCCCTGACTCGACGATGAAGCCCGGTTTGCCGACGAGGATCTCGAGCCCTCCGACCTTTGCCCGGACGCCCTTGCCAGGGACGGCCTCGAACGAGTCGGGGTGTGTGGGCCCGGCGGACTGTGCCAGCGCCTCTTCCCGGACCGCCGCGGCCAGCGGGTGCTCCGAGTCCATCTCCGCTGACGCGGCCAGGCGGAGCACTTCCTCCTCGGTCGAGCCCTCGAGAGCCACGATATCGGTCACCGAGAGCTTCCCGGTGGTAAGAGTGCCCGTCTTATCGAACACCACCGTGTCGATGGCCTTCGCCTGCTCGAGCACCTCGCCCCCGCGTATCAGTATGCCCAGCTCCGCGCCGCGTCCTGTCCCGACAATGATCGCGGTCGGGGTTGCCAGGCCCAGCGCGCACGGGCAGGCTATGATCAGGACGGCGACGAAAGCCACAAGCGCATGGGTGATTGCCGGCGCGGGGCCGACGAGCATCCACACGATGAAAGTTATGACGGCGATAGAGATGACGGTCGGGACGAAGATGCCGGCCACCCTGTCCGCCAGCCTCTGGATCGGGGCCTTCTTCCCCTGCGCTTCCTCGACCAGGCTGACGATCTGCGACAGGACCGTGTCTCTGCCCACACGCTCCGCCGTAAATCGGAACGAGCCGGTCAGGTTTATCGTGGAGCCGATCACCGGGTCGCCGGCCTGCTTGTCGACGGGAAGGCTTTCGCCGGAGAGCATCGACTCGTTGACGCTCGAGGTTCCTTCGGTGATCCTGCCGTCCACCGGGATCGTCTCGCCGGGCCTTACTGACAGGAGGTCCCCCACCTCGACCCCGTCCAGCGGCACGTCCTCTTCGACCCCGTCCCTGATCACGTGGGCAACCCGTGCGCGAAGCTCGAGGAGCTGCTCGATCGCGCTCGACGCCCTGCCCTTGGCTCGCGCCTCGAGCAGGCGTCCCAGGAGGATGAGAGTGATTATCATCGCGGCCGAATCGAAATAGACGGCGGGCATGCCGCCCATTCCCTTCAGGTTCTCGAACGTGTGAGGGGTTATCGTGACGACAGCGCTGTAGATGAAAGCCGCGCCCGTCCCGACCGCCACCAGCGTGTTCATGTCGGCGGTCTTGTGCTTCAGCGCCGCCCACGCGCCCTTGAAGAACATGCTGCCGGCCCAGAACATGACGGGCAGCGTGATTATCAGCGCTATCCAGTACCTGGTGTCCATCGGGATCGACTTGAGCCCCGGTATCCTGTCGCCCATCGTCATCAGCATGATGATGACCGTGAGGACCAGGCTGGCGGTGAACTTCGCGAGCAGCTCGGTGATGTGTGCCCTCGCGGCGTCCTTGCGCGCCTTGTGGATGTCGCCGCCTTCTACGACCTCCAGCACTTTGTAATCGCCCGCCGACTCGATTGCCTTCCTGAAGTCTGAGACCGAAGCCTGTGACGGGTCGTAGAGGACGCTCGCGGTCTCGTTCGCGAAGTTGACGTCCGCCTCGGCCGCGCCGGGCACCGCTGAGAGCGACTTCTCGACCTTGCGCACACAAGAGGCGCAGCTCATGCCCTCGATCGGGATCAGCACCTTCGACAGGTGGGGCTCGTATCCCAGCGAGCGTATCTCGTCCAGGATCCGGTCCGGCGCCACGCGCGAAGGATTGAACGAGACGTCCACTGAGTCGGTCGCGAAGTTGGCCGCGACACCCCCTACGCCCGGCAGCCCCTTCAGCCCCTTCTCGACCTTGTCCACGCACGAGGCGCAGCTCATGCCGGTCACCGGTATGCTCAGCCTGGAGGTCGCGCCCGTCGCCGGGACGGGAGCCTCCGGCTCTTCTTCCATCCGCTCCCGGTCTCCCTGAAGATATTTTTCGGGGTCGGCCTCGAACTTCTCCTTGCACTTCACGTTGCAGAAGAAGTAGGTCTTCCCGTCGTGCACCGCGGTCGCCGCCGCCTTCGACGGAAGGACGTCCATCCCGCATACCGGGTCGATCTCCGGGGTCTCGGGCTCCTCGCCCGGCCCGACGTCGATCCGCCCTTCCAGCGTTTTGAGTATCGCGCCCCTGTTGAGCTCGAACCCCCTGAAGACCTCGTCCCCGATGACGATCGTGGGAGTGATCATCGAGCCGTATACGTTCCTCAGCTCGTCGGTGGCCTCAGGGGTCGCGATGTCGCGCTTCTCGTACGGAACGCCCCACTCGTCGAGCGCCCGCATCGCCTCGTGGCACTCCTCGCAGCCCTGGGAGAAGAAGAGCTTTATTTCTCTGTCGTGTTCCTTGTCCATGTTCCGCCGATCTGTATAGCCCGTTCACTTATCGATGATAAGCGGCGTGGCGCTTATCTCTAATGATTCATCTCATGACAGCTCTGCTGACCTAACTATACCTTTCTTCGAGGGTTGCGCAGGAGGGGGGTTGGGGTCTGCTTGAGCTGAGGGTTCGCGCAGGTGGTGGTTCAGGCAGAATTTGTCCTGAAGTTCAAGCAGGTGGTGAATCAGGGCGCAGAAACTCAAGGTTCAAGCCTAACACCAGGTTACCCCTGAGTTCGAAGGTTTACCGGTCCTGAATAACCTCTGAGTTCGACGTAGATAAGAGCGTCCGCAACTGTTTGCTTGAACCTTGAGTTCCCCCTCACCAGAATCTGAACAAACACTGAGCCCGTTTGCGGCCGCGTTCGTGCGGATGAACGTCAACAGACGTTCATCCGCTTCTTGTTCACCGAGGGACTCGATTTGAGGCACGGCGGATGCCGTGCCTCAAATCTCGTTCATGGTCACGCAGGAGTTGCGCTCGCTTATACCCTGTGCAAGCATCGGAGCTATAATCACTTTAGCGGTGTTGCAACGAAGATGCGCCGTATCCGACTGACTCTCCTGGAGGCGCCGTGCCTGGTGAGAAAATACTGGTAGTCGACGACGACGAGAACCTGCTCAAGGCGTTGATGATGCGACTGACTGCCGCGGACTACAAAGTCGTCGTCGCGCAGGACGGCATGCAGGCTGTCATGGTGGCACATAAGCAGGAGCCGGACCTGATACTGCTCGACATCAGGATGCCCGCGGGCGACGGCTTCTCCGTCATGGATAAGCTGGCACTGTCAGTAAAGACACAGCATATCCCGGTCATCATCGTCACAGCGTTCGACGACGATTACACGATGAGCAAGGTCGAATCGTTCAGCCCCTACGCCTACTTCAGGAAGCCCGTCCATACCGAGGAACTGCTCGAGACGATAAAGACAGCACTTTCGGAACGCGGCTCAGGCTAGCGTTAGCGGCACCGGTCCTCACCAGGTAAACGCTGCGCGTTACTTTATCGGAGTCGCAGTCGTACTGGTGTCCGGGCGCGGCGAGGTAAGCACCGGCGGAGGGATGGGGTCAGGGACCGAACCGCCGGTGTCAGTCTCTTCCGGAGCGGCGGACTGATCGGAATCTTCGGTTCCGGGCTGTACCGTGGTACTGGTGTTCGTGGGTTTGCTCGACGTCAACGAGTGACCGGCATACCTCCAGACAAGGCCACCTGTCAGCAGCACCAGCAATATCACCGCGACTATTATCTTTATCTTAGTGGTGCGGTTCATCAGACAATCCCTCGCTAATCACTTGTTAAAGGTTTAATTCGAAACATTTATGTCCAGCCCTGCGCGGGGGGAATGTGATCTGAGTTTTCAGGGCCGGTCGTGAACCGGGGGGCAGAACTTCAAGGTTAACGCTTCACACCGGGCTACCCTTGAGTTCAAAGCCCTACCGGTCATGACTCACCGCTGGCTTCAACGTAGATGACCGCGGCCGCCACTACCTGCTTGAGTCTTAGATCCCCCTCACCCACAGTGCGGTCATACGTTAAGCACGGTTGCGGCCGGCTCGCTACGCGCTCGCCAGGGCTCGATGGGTACATCGAGCCCGTTGTTCAGCCACCGGGTTACCCCCGAGATCAGAGGTCTACCGGTCATGACTCACCGCTGGCTTCAACATAGATGACCGCGGCCGCCACCACCTGCTTGAGTCTTAGATCCCCCTCACCCTGAGTCTTGTCAGACGTTGAGCCCGGTTGCGGCCGGCTCGCTACGCGCTCGCCAGGGCTCGATGTGTACATCGAGCCCGTTGCTTGAGCAGTGACTCGCTTTGAGGCGCGGCGGATGCCGTGCCTCAGATCTCCTGAGTGGTTGGGCAGGATGGTGAAACTTCAACATACTGCGATGGCAGAGCGGCCTAGCTTCAACCGCCAGCTTGAACAGACAGACGGTGAGCGCCAAACGCTGGCTTACATTGGGCCCTGGCCCGTAAAGGACACTCCGGAGTGTCCTTTACATGTTCCTCCGGGGCGGAGGCTGGGAGGAACTCTTAACGCTTTTCGAATATGTGACCTCTTCGTAACGACATACACCGATGCCCATCAGTCTGGGCTCGGACCCGGTCATTCTTCATGGGACTCGGGATAAAAGGCCACACGCTGGTTGTCCACACGGCCTAACCTTGACCGCCGGTCTTTTGAATGAGCGATCGTGTCCGGTCTACGACCGGTACACGATGCGACATGACGTTCGCCGCAGGCGAATGCACAAGACCGGGGGCTAATCAGGAGTATCGATAACGAAGATTCCTCTCAAGCAGACTAACCACGTTATCTGATGTCTTCGGGCATGAACCGTCCGGGCTTCAGGAGCGCGGGTGTCTGGTTCAGGAGGACGCCGGCGAGCATCTTCCTTCCGAGTGACTCATTGAATGGCCTGGGGTTGCCGCCGAGCGCCAGCTCGACCAGCTCGAGCAGGTGGTACGTGGGCAGCGCGCCCGGGTAGAGGACCGCGCCGGTGGAGAACATCTGCAGGCAGCCGCTGCAGTAGGTGACGACCGCCCCGGCGCCACTGTTCTTCGCGACTCTCATCGTCTTCAGCATGGAAGGGATGAGCCTCAGTGGATTGTAGGCGCTGTACGGGCTGAAGCCACCGCCGATCCCACAGCAGAGCATGCACTCTCTGCTGTTCTCCATCTCGACCACTTCGGCCCCGGCCCGCGTGAGTATCTCTCTCGGGAGGTCCGTGTACTCCTCGCCGAACTGCTTTCCGTAGCAGGAGTCCTGGACCGTGACCTTCATGTTGAGCGGCGTGGTGAACTTCAGCACGCCCGAGTCGAGCCGCCTCTTCAAGAGCGCGAGGTAAGGCTCCATCTCGAACGAGAAATCGGCTCCGAACTCGGGGAGCACCCTGGTGAAGATGTAGTAGCCGGCGGTGCACAGGATCGTCACCTTGCGAGTCCCCAGCGCGTCGAAGTACGCCTGCGTCTTCTTCGCCACCTGACGCAACTGGTCGAACATCCCCATCCTGAAATACATCTCTCCGCAGCAGACGTCGAGCGATCCCCTGATGTCGAGGCCCTCGAGCGCCTTCCCCTGTGTCAGGAGGGGGGTGACTATCATGTTGCACCCCGGGTAGCAGACTTCCTCGGCCGGGGTCATGTCGCCGAATGACCGGACCAGCCGCTTCTCCTCGTCGCTCGCCCTGTCCATCACGTATGTGCGGAAGTTCTTTTGCGAATGTGGCATGAAGTATCTTGCCCGCTCGGGCAGGCCCCTCCGCGTCACGGTCTCGGAGAAACGTGACTGGATCAGCGCCCCGGGCGCGCAGCCGTTCCGGCAGGTGAACTCGCAGTCGAGGCAGGTGGTGCATTTCTTCAGCGCGATGGACCGCTCGCCGGCCCGCAGTTTCCGGATCTCTTTTTTCGCCCTCGCGGGCTGAAGGTGCATTACGGGGCAGAAGACCAGGCACTCGCCGCACTGCTCGCAGCGGTCCTCGAGGTATACGCGGCCGGCGACCTCCACCGGATCACATCCGGTCCGGCGTATGGCGCGGGCTCTCCTTGACGAGCTTCAGTGCTTTGGTGACGGCGACGATTGTGTCCGCCTGGAACTGCGCCTCGAGCTCGTCCATCCTGGCGTACGCGTACCCCTTGGGGAGGACGACATACTTCGGCTTGAGGTCGTTAAGGGCCAGGGCCATCACGTCGAAGCGGCAACGCTCGCAGGTGCACAGCTCCTTGTCGCTGAGGCAGACCTCGTCGACGTAGCTGGCCACGACGTCTTCCATGAAGTTTTTTATCTCCAATTCAATGCCTCTCGCTTCGTGGCCGCCTTGTCCCGGCGCCGGTTCGGCCCCCGGTACCGCCTCAGACTTTATCACAGGCCGCGGACGGACCGCAGCCGGGAAATTAGGGTGCCGGGACGGCAAGGCAGAGCAACCAGAGGAGAGGCCGCCGGCCCGCGCCCGCACGCTCGTCCCCGTTCGCCCCGAACAGAGCGGCCTCAGAGTGCGCTCGTTGTTTGTGTCCTCCGCCGATGCTATAATTGCCAATACTTTTTGGCCGGGAGCCGGCCTCCTTGTGGCGGAATACCGTCGGAAGCAATCATCGGAGGATTTGTTTTGCGCAAATACGAGACGTTATTGATACTCAGGTCCGACCTGGAAGAGGAGCAGGTGAAGACGATCCTCGACGAGGTCGCGGCCATCGTCGGAAAAGACGGCGGCGGGATGGCCGGCGTCGACGACTGGGGCACGCGCAAGCTCGAGTACCCGATCGACCACGAGGAGACCGGCCACTATGCGATTCTGAACTTCAGCGCGAAGGCGGAGACGATAAAGGAGCTCGAGCGAGTGATGGCGATCCGCGACGAGGTGCTTCGGACAAAGGTTATAGTGCTCGGGGAGGCGCGATAGATGGCAAGCCTCAACAAGGTAATCCTGATGGGCAACCTGACCAGGGACCCCGAGATGCGTTTCACTCCGGCCGGCAAGCCGGTGGCGCGCTTCGGCCTGGCCGTGAACCGCATCCCGTACACCGACGACCAGGGCAACAGGCAGGAAGGCGTCGACTTCTTCAACATAGTGGTGTTCGGCCGCCAGGCGGAGACGGCGCACCAGTACCTGAAGAAGGGGACCGGGGTGGCGATCGAGGGCAAGCTCCAGTCACGGTCCTGGGAGACCGACGAGGGCCAGAAGAGGAGCGCAATCGAGGTCATCGCACAGAACGTACAGTTCCTGCCCAGGAGCGGGGAGTCGGCGCCTCGCGACAGCTCGCGAGAAGGCTCCGGCGACAACTATGGTGAATTCGACGTGCCGCCTATAGAGGGCGGTGACGATATGCCATGGTGAGCCCCATGGCACCGTGGTAAGCTCGAAGCGACGAGGACGAAGACGACGAATCGAACGGTGGGAGTAGATGAAATCCAGTGGACGCAAGCCGGCCCGTGAATCGAAGGCCGCGGGCTACCAGAAGAAACAGAAGCGGAAGTACTGCTTCTTCTGCAAGGAGAAGATCGAGCGCATCGACTACAAGGACGTGACGATGCTCAGGCGCTTCCTCTCCGAGAGAGGCAAGATCAGGCCGCGCCGCGTCACCGGCACGTGCGCACAGCACCAGGCAGAACTTGGCAAAGCGATCAAGAACGCCAGGGAGGTAGCGCTCCTCCCTTATCCACGCAAGTAGTACCACACTGACAGCAACGTTACCGGGATGGTGATTCTGACTTGAAGGTCTTGCTCAACCAGGACATAGACAGGCTTGGACGCATGGGAGAGGTCGTGGAGGTCAAGCCGGGGTACGCGCGCAATTTCCTGATACCGCGCGGGCTCGCTGAGGGCGTGACCCGGGGCCGCGTCAAGGATATCGATGAGCGCAGGAAGGTGCTCGAGGTCAAGTCGGCGCGCATACGCGAGGGCGTGGAGGCGACCGCCGAGCGCATCAAGTCGCACCCGATAAAGATAGAGGCCCACTCGAGCTCCGAGGGCAAGCTTTTCGGTTCGATAACGAACCGCCAGCTCGCGGACGCCATCAAGGAAGCGACGGGCGACGAGATAGACCGCCACAAGATCATCGTGGACGAGAAAGTACGCACCGTCGGCCCCCACACGGCGGTGATCAAGCTGCACCCCGACGTCGAGATCGTCCTGGATTTCGAGGTCGAGGGAGACACGGCCATAGTGGTCGAGACGGAGGCGGACGCCGCACCGGAGACCGAGCCCGCCGCCGAGGCGGAGCCCGAGGCCGCGCCGGAAGCCGACGAGGGCGAGGAAGTGTCGGAGGCTTCAGAGACAGAGCCGCCCGGATAGCGTGATGGGCGAGGACTCGAGCCCAGTCTTCGATCGCGTTCCCCCACATAACCTGGAGGCGGAGGAGTCCGTCCTCGGCTCGATGATCATCAACCATCCGGCCGTCGGTGTCGCGCAGGAGCTGCTGACTCCGGAGGACTTCTACAAGGAATCCCACCGCAAGATATACAAGGTGCTCTGCGACCTGTACGGCTCGGGAGGCAGCACCGACCCCGTCGTGCTCATCGAGGAGCTCCGATCGAAAGGCATCCTCGAATCTGTCGGCGACCGTGAGTACATCCACGAGCTTTATTCCACGGTGCCGAACCCGCACAACATCAAGCATTACGCCGGCATCGTCCGGGACATGGCCATCCGCAGGAGGATCGTCGACACCGGCTACGAGATCGCGGGCTCCGGCTTCAACACCGCCGACGACGTCAAGTCGGTCTACGATAGAGCCGAAGAGAACCTGTTCGGCATAGGCCAGCGGATGTACCGCAAGGGCATCGAGCACATCAACAAGCCGATCAGTGAGAGTTTCAACCGGATCTCCGAGGCGATGGAGAGAAAATCGAACATCACCGGTATCGAGACCGGCTTCTATGACCTCGACGCCCTGACCAACGGGCTGCAGGCGTCGAACCTGATTATCATCGGCGGGAGGACTTCCATGGGGAAGACGAGCCTCGCGCTGAACATCGCTCATCACGTGGCCGTGAAGAACCACATCGGCGTCCTGCTCTACAGCCTTGAGATGAGCAAGGTGGAGCTGGCGGACCGGCTGATCGTCATGGAGTCCAGGGTGGACGCCGCGAAGTATCGTGTCGGGAACGTCAAGAAGGAGTTCTCCGAGATCGTGAACGCGGCCGGCGTCCTCTCCGAGTCCCCGATCTTCATCGACGACACCGGCGATCAGAACGTGATGCAGATCCGGACCAACTCGAGGCAGCTGATGGCGCGCGAGAACATCGGGCTAATAATCGTCGACTACATCCAGCTGATGTATCACAGCGAGACGACCGCGAACAGGGCCCAGGAGGTCTCGAGGATCGCCAGGGACCTGAAGGTCACCGCCATGGACCTGAAGGTGCCGGTCATCGCCGTGTCGCAGCTCAGGCGTCCACCCGAGGGCGCGCTGAAGAAAGAGCCCAGGCTGGAGGACCTCAAGGAGTCAGGCGGGATCGAACAGAATGCGGACGTCGTCTTACTGATATACAGGCCGGAGGTGGACAACCCGAAGGACGACAACATGAAAGGAAAGGTCGAGTTGAACCTGGCCAAGCACAGGAACGGAAGGACCGGCAAGATCAACCTCCTCTGGGAAGGAAGCCATTCATCCTTCAGGAACCCGGCCGAGGACGACCTCATATACAGCGATGAATATTATCTCTAGGAAAAGGAATATGATGCGGTCACACACCAGGCGTCCCTTAGTCCTGGTAGCGTGCGCCGTTGTTCTCCTCTGTGTCGCAGGGGTACTGGCCGGTTGTGGTTCCGGCACCTCCAACCCGCAGGAGATAGTCACGAAGGCGATCAAGGCGCAGAACGGCCTCAAGTCCATTCACGTCTCATTCGACGTCTCCATGCAGGTCACCGGTGGGACTGCCGGGGCGGCATCCACCGCCTACCACGGCGAAGGTGTCTACCAGAGCCCGGACCGCTCGAAGCTCACCGTCAGCACTGCCGGCGGGCAGACCGAGGTTATCGGGGTCGGGGACAAGGCTTACGTCAAGAAGCAGGGGTCGAACACCTGGGCCGTCCAGGCGCTGCCGCAGAGCGCGTCCGCAGGCGCTTCCCCGAAGGACATCAGCGACTACCTGAACTACACCAAAGACCTCAAGCTCGTCGAGCAGAACAGCAACAGCTATCACATCCGGTTCACCCTGGACGTAGGGCGCTACGCGCAGCACCAGAAGACGTCGACGGGCCAGGTGCCAGCCACCAGCGGGATGCAGGCGCAGATGGACATGTGGGTCCTGAAGGACAGCTTCTACGTGGAGCGCGCCCGGATGGAGTTCAAGGGCAACTTCGCGAGCGTCGGCGAGGGCGACGTGACGATGACCGTCCAGGTCGATTTCTCCGACTTCAACAAGCCGGTCACCATCGAGACACCGAAGTGATTAGCGCTTCCTGATCCGCATCAGCACGGGCCTCTCCAGAGCGATCGCGTCATGCTCGCACATCTCGTGGCAGCAGTAGCACCGGATGCACTTCGAGTAATCCACGACGGCGCACCCTTCCTCCATGGCGATCGCTCCTTCAGGGCACACCTCGACGCATTTCTCGCAGGCCGTGCAGCTGCCCTCGATCGGCCTCGGCCGCAGTGTGAACATCTTGCCGAAGTTCCTCATCAAGACGTCCGGCACCAGGTCCGTCATATCGCGCCCGACCGGCATCGCGAACGAATGTACCTGGCACACCGAGACAGGCTCACCCAGTACCTCGATGTCCGAAACCTTGCCGGTGGTCAGGCCTCTGGCGACCGCTGCCTCGAGGGTGGAACTCCTGGAGGGCCGCTGGCGGATGACTTCCATCATCACCGTGTCCACCGCGAACGCGTCGCTCCCGGCCGCGATGACGCCGATGTGCTTCGGGTTGCCCTCGCGGGGGCCGTTGCCCTCCATCCCGACGACCGCGTCGACCAGGTGCAGCGTCGGCTCCGAGGCCAGCACGATGTCGACCAGCACGTCCGAGAAGTGGCGCGCACCCCGGTACCGCGAGTGGTAGGTGACCTTCGTAAGGCCCGGCACCGTGCCCAGCATGTTTTTTACCGCGCCGGATATTCCGGTGAGCAGGTGCGTCTTGAACTTCGGCAGCGAGATCAGGTGGTCCGCCTCGGCCATAGCTTTGCAGAGGGTGAAGGTCTTCATCGACTTCGCCCCGTGCACCTGCTTCAGGGTCACGGACGTGTCCATATTGAGCGTCGCGCCTGTATCCTCGGCGACGCGCGCGAAGCCTGACTTCTCGTACATCCTCTTCAGCAGCGTGGTGCTGAAAGGCCCGCCCGGGCTGTCGCCGATGATTATCCTGTCCGTGATCGGGGAGAGCGCGACGATCATGGCTCGCACCACTTCCGGGTGCGTCGTGATAGCCTTCTCGGGTGACGCGGGCAGGAGGCCGTTCACCTTCAGGAAGACGGTGCTGCCCTTGCCGACGAACTCGCCCGGCCCCCCCAGATCATCGAGAGCGCTCGACACCGCGTGCTGCACGCGGTCCCTCTCGTAGCTCTCGCATCGCTCCAGCGCGACCCTGGGGGCGCCTTCTCCTTCGATCAATCTTCCTCCATATGAAAAAAGCGCGGCCTCGAAGTGAGGCCTCGCCGTCCGACTCCACAGGCCCTATTATAAACGGAGCCGCGAGGGCGGCGGACTTTGAGAGGAGGAACGGTTGCAGGTAAAAGTGATCATCCTTTGCGACAACATAGCGGGCCCGCTCTTCTTCAAAGGAGAGCACGGTCAGAGCATGTTACTCGACGTCGACGGTCGCACGTTCCTCTGGGACTGCGGCCTCACCGACATAGCACTCAGGAACGGCAGGCTGCTCGGTGTCGACTTCAAGGCCCTGGAGGGCATCGGCCTGTCCCACGGCCACTCGGACCACGCCGGCGGCCTGATGGACGTGCTGCAAGCCTCCGGCCCCAAGCGCCTTCACATGCATCCCGGCGCGATGGAGCCACGCTATTTCGCCGCGAGCGGAGCGAAGCTCTTCGCGGGTATACCTTTCAGGCGCGAGGCGATTGAAGCCGCATGCCTGGAGCTGGAGTTCTCGAAGGGGCCGCACGAGGTCCTGCCGGGCGCCTACATGACCGGAGAGATACCGAGGGTCACCTCTTTCGAGGGCAACGAGCCTAACCTCTTCGTGCTGCGAGACGGGGAGCTCGTTCCGGACATGTTCGAGGACGACCAGGCACTGATCGTCGACACTCCGGACGGGGCCATCGTCCTGACCGGGTGCGCCCACTCCGGCATCGTCAACATAATGAAGTTCGCCCTGATGCGTCACGGGAAGATCAAGGCCGTCATCGGCGGTACCCACATCGGCATGGGCGGAGAGGCGAAGCTCGAGCCGACCATCGAGTTCCTCGAGGAGGCCGACGTCGAGAAGATGGTCTTCTCACACTGCACCGGCACCGTCGCCATATCCAAGCTGATGGACCGCTTCCCCGGCAGGATGGTCCCCGGCCAGTCGGGATTGTATCTTGAATTCTAGAGACGCCTTTACTGTAGACAGTGACGGCCTGACCATCCCCGGTGCGCTGATCGACACTCCCGGCGCCGGGTCGCTTGTGGTCCTGGTGCACGGCATCCCGCTCTCGCCGCCCAACCCTTCGGACGGAGGCTACCCGCTCCTCGCTTCGAAGATCGCGGAACACGGCCGCGCGGCCCTGACCTTCAACATGAGAGGGACAGGCGCCTCGGAGGGAGACTTCCACATCGCCGGATGGTACCGGGACATCGAGAACGTGATGGACTTTATTGGCACCCGGCTCGGCGAAAAATACGAGAAGACATTCATGGTGGGCTTCTCCGCAGGAGGGGCGCTCTCGATCGAGTACGTGGCAGAGCACTGCGGCGTCGACGGGCTGGCGACCTTCGCCGCCCCCGCCCGCTTCACCACGCTCTTCCCCAGGGAAGACCTGTTCGTCTTCCTCGAGGTCGCGAAAGAGGTCGGGATCATCAGGCGGTTTGATTTCCCGCCGTCACCCGACGAGTTCTACAGAGAGCTCGAGGAAAACGCAGCGATCGACTATGTATCGCGGGTAAGCCCGGTCCCCCTGCTGCTGGTCCACGGCGACGCCGACAAGATGGTCCCGATCGCGGATGTCCATCAGCTGGATGAGAAGGCCGGCGACCCTAAAGAGCTGGTCGTGCTTCCGGCAGGCGAGCACCAGTTGAGACATGACGAGAGAACGCTCGAGACGCTATTCGGTTGGCTCGCCCGCCAGGAGGCATGAAGCCCCCCCCGGGGGGGGCTGAAGCCCCGCCTATGCTTGCGGGAGCATCTCCGGCGAAATGTAGTCGCCGTACTTCTCCCTGGCCGTTATCAGCCTGTCCTTCTGCTCGGTCAGCGTGTCGAACAGGATCGCCGGGATGCTCTCCTCTTCCCTGTACAGCTTCTCAATCCGCTCGAGCTTCGCCAGTTGCTCCGGCACCCTGATGGTGAATTGCTCGACGTAATTGTCCTCGGTGAACTCGAAACCGAGCGCTGAGGAGAAGAGCCTCTTGAGGTCCTCGTAGAGCGGGATGTAACCGGTCGGGGTTTTAACCGCCTCGACCTCGCCGTTGACGCGCTCCTCGATCCAGAGCATCCAGACCTTCTTGTCCAGCTTGGTGTTGAGGTAGTCGCCTTCCTTGTTGCGCAGGAAGTAGTTGACCGAGAATATCGCCGGCACCTCGTCGAGCCCTTCTGCGAACTCCAGGTACTTGCTGATGTAGGTGTCCAGGGACGCGGCCAGGAACTCCAGGTTGGACATCGGGTTGAAAGTGCGGACGCCCTCGGTGCCGATCGCCGCGGCCGTCGACTCCGACTCAAGGGTCGCTCCCTTGGTGATGACGCCGTGAACCCAGTCGAACGACTGCTCGACAGGAACGGAAGTGTCGGAGTCCCTCCCGCCGAATATCATGCCTGAGACGGGCAAGCCCTCCGGGTCGTCGAGACGGTCGTCGCAGTTGTCGAGCTCGGAGAGGCGGATGGTGAAGCGGGCGTTCTTGTGAGCGGGGTCTATGGGCTTGCCCGCGTCGTCTTCCTTGCCCTTGAACCAGTCGCCAGAGAAGTTCAAGCCTTTCTCCGGGAGTTCCTGTCCCATCCCGAGCCAGTAGGGCTTCTCGTCGACGATAAGTATGTTCGAGAAGATCACCTCGCGTGGGGCGACGAGCGCTTTGTAGATGTCGGGGTCGTCCTTGGGATTCACGTCCTGGATGATCCCGAAGATCCCGCTCTCGACGTTCACGGTCCGGACCACGCCGTCTACCTTCCTCAGGTACGCGATGTCGTCGCCCACTATCGACTGTCCGCCTATCATCGCGGTCGACGTTTTTCCGCACATGCTGGGGAACGCGCCGGTCAGGTACGTCTTCCTTCCGCCGGGTCCGGGCACGCCTACTATGAACATGTGCTCGGTGAGCCAGCCCTCCCGCAGACCCCTGGATATGCCGAGCCTCATGGCAAGCTTCTTCAGGCCCACCGTGTTCCCGGCGTACTGGGTATTCGTGCTGTAGACTGTGTTCTCCGTCAGGTCAATGTATATCCTGCGCTTGTCGACGTCCGCGCAGACGCCGCCCTCTAGCTTTCCCGCCGAGTGCAGGAAGCGGAAGAACTCGACGTTGTCTGGCGCCTTCTTGAACTCCTCGTAGCCGACGCGATACAGCAGATCCTCGCTGTGCGCGACGTAGTAGGAGTCGGTTATCTGGCAGCAGAGCTGCGAGAATACGGAGGAGCAGGGTCCAAGGCAGAAGAAGCGCACGACCATCTCCTTGCCTGACATCATGCCGTCGAGTATGCCTTTCACCTCTGCCAGGCCGCCGTCTCTGTCGGTGTACTTGATCCTCGCGCCCATGTGCATGTCGGGCGGCACCAGGTACTTGGTGTTGGCCGGGTCCCGACCCTGGTCCTTGATCCCGTCGAAGTGATACGTATGCCCCTGCATCGTGAGCTTGTGCTCCTCGCCTCCTGCGAGAGACATCTCCCTGACGTGCGCGATGTCCTCAGGCGAGTCTGTCGCCACGAATACGCTGTCCGGCTTGCACAGCAGGGCGGTGTCGGCCACGAATTCGATCACGTCCGACTGGCCCAGGTCCTTCAGTTTCTCGAGCTGCTCGGGTGCCATCTTCGACTTCAGGAAATCGATCTTGTTCTCAGCCATCTTGCTTTAATCCTCCTGGCTCGGCTCGCCATCAGGCCGGCGTTCACCACCGGCGGGTGGCGTCCTCGGATTTTTCGTGCTAAGACGCCGCGACGCGGCGGCACGTTTCGAGCAGCAATCATATTGATATCGGCGCCCCAAGTCAAAGGCTTTTTCCGAGAATCGAATGCTTGACTTGCTTAACCGCCGGACCTACAATATAGCTTGTACTGGTTAAGCCTCTCCTTTCCTCTCTTGAGACTTCCCTTGTCTCGCGCCGGCCGTGGCCGGCCCGACAGTGAGGAGGGGTTACGAGAAGCGCCACGACCAGAAAAGTCATCCTGGGGGCACTGGCTCTCCTGATGCTGCTGCCCGCCCTGATGATCCTGGCGCCGGAGTCGGTGATGGCCGACGGAGCTTTCGGCTGGCCGGTGCGCGGGAACGTCGTCAGGCGCTTCGAGAAGCCGGCCGCTTCGTATGGCGAAGGCGGCCACCAGGGGATCGACATCGAGGCTCCTTCCGGAGCAGCGGTGTTCGCCAGCTCGGCCGGCACAGTAGCGTGGATCGGCGAGCTCCCGCGCGGCAGGTTCGTCACGCTCAGGCACGCCGCGGACAGGACTACCACGTACCTCGACATGGACCGCCTGGACGTTCGTGTCGGGCAGGCGGTCCAGGACGGCCAGGCCATCGGCACCCTTGACGGGAGGCGGGACGACTCCTCGAGCGTCAGCCACCTTCACTTCAGCGCATCGGTCGGCGGCACGCCGGTCGATCCGCTCGTCCTGATCGGCGGGGGGATAAGCGGTGGCTCGTTCATCAGGCTCTGTCCCGCCACCAGGCCTGCACCGAAGGTCGTGACAGGGTCGCCTGCCAGCAGTGGTGGTGGGTTCTGGTCCTGGGTGTCGAGAGGCGCGAGCCTCGTGGCCAGCCCCTTCAAAGCCGCCTGGCGCGGCCTCTGTGCCGGCGCACGTGGACTGTGGAATTTCACCTGTTATGTCGGGCGCGGCATCAGGACCGCGGCCCGCGCCGTCTGGAGCAACCGTTGGGTACGCGCGATCGTCGCCGGGCTCGCGGCCGCGGTCTGCATCGTCGTCGGCGTCATCGTCCTGGCTCTGGTCCTGTCTATCTCGCTGGTGGTCGCGGTGGTCGCGGCAGTCGCGGGTACAGTGGCGGCGGTCGTCGCGGCCATCGTGTACGCCGCGTGCCACCCGAACGGCTTCTCTTTCTTTTCCTGCTTCATGACATCTCTCTGTACCGGATACCTCGCGGCCAGTCTGGCCGGAGGTCTGACATCCCTTTTCACTGCCGCAAGCGTCGGCCTGAGCCAGCTCGGCCTGCTGGGCATCGGCAAGTCCGCGCTCGCCAGCGGGCTCTTCTCGGCTGGCTTCGACCTCTCGACCGGATACCTTCTCACCGGTCACGTATCCTGGCGCTCCGTCCTCGCGGCTTTTGTTGTGGGCGCCGCGTCCGGGGCCTTCGGGCGGGTAGTGCTAAAGGGTCTGTCGCGCTCGAGCAAGATAGCCGGGCTGTTCGCGAGGGCCGGCGGGCGCGTCGGCCCGGTCAGGATGATCGAGGGAGTCGTCGCCCATATCAGGGAAGGCGCGGGCAGCTTCGGCGCCCTGCTGGCGATCGGCAAGGACTTCACCGTCACCCTCGGCAAGAAGTTCGCCTACTCCTTCACGAGCGGTCTGATCGGCATTGGGACCAACGCCATGTTCTGCCTGATATCGGGCAAACAGATCACGCTCAGCGGATCGTTCGCGGCCTTCGTCGCGGGCGCCGTGATGGGGACCATCGCGATGACGTTCGGCTATAAGGGGATCAGGGGATTACTGGACAGGCTGATAAAGTTCGACACGCAGCTTGCCAGGTCCCTCAAATACACGCTCTCGAAGATGCTCAGCAAGACCATAAACAAGTGGCTGAAGAATTACTTCAAGAAGCTGTTCGATCACGTGACGAAGGAGGAATCGACATGATCAAAGGTGCCCGTGAAAGCGCCGCCGGCGAGAGGGGCTCGAGGCGCCAGGCGATGGAACTGCTTGTGATGCTGCTGCTCGGAGGGCCGGGCATCGCACTCGCGTTCTGGGGCTTCAAGCTGCTCGAGGCGAAACACGGCTTCGACCTGCCGGGAGTCCTGCTGATCGCGTTCGGCGCGATGCTCCTCCTTTCGATGGCGCTCTATCATTATTCCCGCGACTTCAAGGGCACTCACGCGAGCCGCGCGAAGAGCGCCGCGGGCTACCTGATCGTCGTTGTCGGAGGAGGCGTCGTCGGAGTACTCCTCAAGAACGTGCTGTTCCGGATCTTTCGTCACCAGAAGACCTGGACCTCAAGGGTGACTTGAAGCCGGAGGTGATCGCTCCCGCAGGGCATGCCTTCTTGCAGTCCAGGCACCGCAGGCACTCGGGCGAGTTGGCGTCCTCGTAGATGTTGATCTCCACCGGACAGACGTCCCGGCAGGTGTCGCACTTGTCGCACTTGCTCCTGTCGACGTGCATCCGGTACGCGCTGAACGGCGTGCACAGAGCGAAGCAGGCGCCGAGCGGACACGCCGTCCGGCAGAACGGCCGGCTGGACACCACCATCCAGGCGACGAAGAAGACGAGGATCCCGATCTTGAGCCAGAAGAACCAGCCGGCCGGCGGGATACCTCCTTTCGGCGGGACGGCCACGAGCGGAAGAGTCCCTTCGAGCGCCCCGGCGGGGCAGAGCCGGGAGAACCAGTGGACGCCGGTGAGAAGGGGGAGGAACAGCGCCAGCCCGGCGAGCGTCAGGTACTTCCCGTATCTCATCCAGTGCGGTATTCGCAGCTTCGGCGAAGGTATCTTGTTCAGGCCTTCCTGTATCAGCCCGAACGGGCAGAACCAGCCGCACACCAGCCGGCCGAGCCCGATGCCGATCAGGGCGATGAAGCCGCCGACGTAGAGAAAGGTAGCGATCGCGGTCCACTTTACTTTCTGGTGCAGCAGCGCGGCCGAGTGCTGAAGCGCGCCGATCGGGCACGAGTAGACGGCAAGGGGACAGGCGTAACAGTTGAAGCCGGGGAAGCAGACCCCCTTCAGCGAGCCGTGGTAGATCTGCCTGCTGGCGAAGTAGATCAGGAACGGGTTCGCGATCACCAGTGCGGCGAACTGGGTTATCCGCCGGCGCTTGAACTTCATCTGAACAGGCCGATGCAATCCTGGCAGAGCACTCTTCCGTTTGCGAGTACCGAGTTGAAGCCGCCGAGCACGGCGGCGACGATGACCAGCGACAGCAGCGCCACCACGACCAGGTAGACAGGGTCGATCCTGCGTGATGCCGCGTCCGCGAGTTCCTGGCCGGGGGCCGGCGTCCCGGTGAGGGTGATCATCTTACGGCGTCTGCGGCTGCGAACCTGGAGTGGCGGGCAGTGTCTGGATGTTCACCGGCATGGAGCCGCCGGGGACCGGCTGCCCGCCCGGAGTAGATGTCGAAGGCTTCGCCCCTGGGATGAAGCTCTCGATGGCGCTGGTGAGCATCTGCTCCTGCATCGCGCCCATGTATATCTCTTTTATCTTGCCCTGGGTGTTAAGGATGATGAACGTCGGGTTCATGCTGACGTTGTACTTCTTCTTCGCGGCCGCGCTGCCGGGCGCGTCGTAGTCGTAATACTTGAAGTCGACCTTGCCCTTGTACTGCGTCATCATCTTGTCGACTATCGGCTTCATCGTGTCGTACGACTTGCTGCCCTTGCTCATGAATATGACGAACGTCGGCTTGCCGCTCGACCCGTTCGACCCGCCCGAGCTGCTGCAGCCTGCTACTATCCCCCCGAGGACTGCCAGCAGAACGACCAGGGCGACGGCAACGATAATCTTCGAGCTGCTTCTCATCAGTACCTCCAGGCACTCATCGCGACTTCCCGACGTATGGTACCACCCGCCGCCGCGGGCAATCAAAAGGATACGTCAACCGGCGGCGGGCGGCGCATGCGGTTAATCAGATTAACCCTGCACTTAGACGCCGCGAAGGCGGCCCGGGTGCCGCCTCACCAGCATTGCGGCCCCTGCGGACCGCTGCTATGATTCTCTTGCCCTTTCCCGAACCGGCGACGGCCGGATGCTTTTGGAGGTTCTTATGTACGGCTACGCTGGCAAGATTTTCGAGGTCGACCTCACGACCGGTAATATTTCCACTAGCGAACTGAGTGAGAAGGACTGCCGCGAGTTCCTCGGAGGCTCCGGCCTCGCAGCAAAGATCTACCTGGACAGGTGGCCCGGCGCCGACGTGGACCCGCTCGGCCCCGAGAACCTGCTCATCTTCATGACCGGCCCGTGGACCGGGACGCGCGTCCCGGGCGGAAACAGGTTCGCGGTCGCGGCGCGCTCGCCGCTGACCGGCTCATGGGGCGAGGCCTCGTGCGGAGGCTACTGGGGCCCCGAGCTGAAGGCCGCCGGATGGGACGGGATAATCTTCACCGGCGCTTCGGAGAAGCCGGTCTATCTCTATATAAACGGCGACGACGCCGAGCTTCGAGACGCGTCAGACCTCTGGGGCAAGGACACCTACGAGACTTCCGACGCGCTCAAGGAGATAGCCAAAGAAGAGACCGGCAAGAAGGCCAGGGTCGCCGCGATAGGCCCGGCAGGCGAGACGCTCTCTCCGCTTGCGGCGATCGTTCACGACAGCGCACACATAGCCGGACGCACCGGCATGGGCACCGTGATGGGCTCCAAGAAACTGAAGGCGATCTCGGTAGTCGGCGCGGGCAAGAAGGTAGAGATCGCCGACCCGGACACACTCGCGAAATGGCGCAAGCAGGCAATGGAAAACTACGCGGAATCAATCGTGGTGGAGTCGCTCAGGGCTTTCGGCACCAACGCCAACCTCGAGGTAGGCTCGATGCTCGGTGACGTGCCTTTCAAGAACTGGCAGGTCGGCGAGAACGATGAAGTCGTCGAGGCGATAAACGGCCCGACATACACGGACGACATACTCGTGAAAGGGCACGCCTGCTGGGCCTGCCCGATCGGCTGCAAACGCGTGGTGAAGGTGGACGAAGGCCCCTTCGCGATGGAGCAGGGCGCCGGTCCCGAATACGAGACCATCTGCATGCTGGGTACCAATCTCCTGAACGACAACCTGGAGAGCATCGCCAAGGCGAACGAGATATGCAACCGGCTCGGCATTGACACCATCTCTATAGGCGAAGCGATAGCTCTGGTGACCGAGGCCCAGGAGAAGGGCTTGCTGACACCGGCCGACTGCGACGGCATCGCGATCACCTGGGGCGACGCCGAAGCGATGGTCAAGTTGTGTGAGCTCGCCGGACGGAACGTTGGCTTCGGCAAGAGGCTGGGCGAGGGCTCGAAGACTCTGGCCGAATCGCTGGGCCCGGAAGCCGCAGACATGGCGGTCCAGGTCAGGGGGCTCGACCTCCCGGCCCACGACCCGCGCGGTTTCCACGGCTTCTCGCTCGCGTACGCCACGTCGGTTAGAGGCGCATGCCACTGCGCGTCGATGAACCTCTACCTCGAGCAGGGTAGCGCGCCGGCGCTCCCGGACCTCGATCTCGAGGGCCCCTTCGACGAGCAGTCCAGCATCGGCAAGGCCTACCTTACCGCTCGCGCGCAGGAGCTGGGCCAGATATTCAACTCCGCTGTTGTCTGCCTGCTGGCCGCGGTGTCGTGGCAGGAGGAGATGCTGGTGACGGCTATCAACTCCGTCACCGGGTTCGGGTTCGACCTCGACTCCTTCATGGAGGTGGGAGAGCGCATCTGGTTCATCAAGCGCGGCATTCAGTTCCTTTTCGGTACAACCGGCGCGGAAGACATCTGCCCGCCAAGGCTGATGATCCCGGTCGCGGAGGGGCCGCATGAAGGCTCGATACCCGAGTTCGACATGATGCTTCGCGAGTTCTACGAGTACAGGGAGCTGGACGCGGACGGAAAGCCCACCCGCGCGAAGCTCGAGAAGCTGGACCTGGCCGAGCTTGCCGACAAGCTCGGGGTCTAGCGGAGCGGCCGGCTTTTGGCCCGGGCGAAGGCGGCCTCGCGGAAGGCACTGGTCATCGGGGCCGGGCTTTCCGGGCTCGCCGCGGCGCACGGGCTGATAACTGACGGCTGGGAAGTAAAAGTACTCGAGAAAGAAGCGGAGCCGGGCGGCCGCTGCAGGACGGTCACCGAGGACGGTTACACGTTCGACGTCGGCGCGCAGCATTTCCGCGATTCCTTCGACCGGTCCCTGACGACCGCCATCGAGTCGGGCATTGCGGACACGCTGAGGATCCCGGCCTCTCCGAAAGCTTTCATCTCCGCCGGCGGGACGGTCTCCTTTACACCGAGGTCGTCCAACCCGCTGACCCTGCTTCCCTGGAAGGCCATGGGCCCGTCGGCGCTGGCCGACATCGTCGGTGTGTCGATGCCGCTGCTCAAGAAGTACCACGGCTACAACATGAGGTTTCCGAAGTGGTGGACCGACGGGGACTCGCGCACCGCGTCGGACCTGCTCAGGAAAAGGAGCACGGCCTCTTACCGCCACAACATCGCCACGCCCGTCGCGCGCTACGTCTTCGGTGCGGGCCTCTCCGAGATATCCGCTGCAGCATTTCTTGTCGCTCTGCGTTACACTTTTCTAGACAGGACAGGTTGCTTCACGGGCGGCATGGGCCTGCTCTCGAAGTCACTTGCACGCGGCCTCGACATCGAGACGGGGATCGAGGTCACCGAGGTAGTTGTAGAATCGGGCAGGGCACAGGGGGTTAAGGCAAGGCCGGTCACTGGCGGCCGGTCGAAAGCCTTTGGCGCGGAGATGGTGGTTTGTGCTCTGCCCGCTCCTCTTTTGAAAGGCGTTGTTCCCCTTGAAGGCCCGGCGGCCGGCGCCGTTTCCGCTGCTCTGTACGTCCCTCTTCTTGTCGTGAACATCGCGCTGGAGCGCTCGCTAGATTCGTCTCCCGGCACCATCCTCCTTAACGAAGATTTCGAGGCGAGCTGGTTGTGCACCAGCGCCGGCAAGACCGCGGAGCTCGCGCCGCCGGGGCACAGCACGCTTACAGTCATCTACTCCGGCGCATCGGCGGAGAAAGACTTCGCCGCCGATGACGACGTTATGACGGACATGGCCTGGCGCGAGGCTTACAGAGTCCTTCCACTCACCGGGGCCGGACCTCATGCCTCGCGGGTGGACCGGCATCCTCTCGGTCTTCCGCTCGTCAGCCCCGGATACTCCGAGAGGGTCGCACGGCTGGCCGGCGAAGGCAGCGGCATAAGGGGATTGGAGCTCGCCGGTGACTGGACGTCGTCACCGACCGTGGAGGGCGCCGTGACCAGCGGTTTCGCGGCGGCCGAGCGGGCGGGCAGGAGCACCTGAGCCGCCCCGTCCACTTGCGCGCGGGGACTCCCTGTAATTAGATAACCCTCAACAGCCGGTCGCACTATTTGCGGCCGCGACGCGGGAGGCTTCTTGGGGCTCGAGAGATGCAGCTACTGCACCGCACCTATCTACGTGCGGCTCGCGGCGAAATGGAACGACAACGGGACGGTGACCGGCAGGTTCGCCGGCAGCACCCGCGTCGTCCAGATATACGCCGCCGAGCTCAACCACATCCTGGACGGGATCAGCGAGCGCATCGGGCTCGACATCTCTCGCGTGGTGCTCGAAGGAGAGAGAAAGGCCGGCGTGCTGTTCACCTCGGAGATCCTCGGCCGCGCCGGCGGAGTCGCGAAAGTGGTGTCGAAGCCGTTCTCCAGGTGGGTCATCGCCTTCATGGTCAGGATGACGAAGAACGCCGGGCTGGGCGACAGCCGCCTGAGCCGTTACAGGCGCGGGAAGCTGATGGTGATCGAGTGCGAGAGCCCGTTCAACATCCCGGTGTTCGCCGGTGACATGCTCGGAGCGTTCGAGGCGTTCCACTCGACGCCGGGCGACGCGACCTGGCAGGGCGATGACGACCACGTGACGATAACGATATCCGCCGCCGACGACGTGGAGCACGTCCCGGAAGAGCGGCTGAAGCCGGTGCTGCCGCCGACGCTCCCCAGCGACGTGAAGTTCATGCGCTGCCCGCGTTGCGGCATCCCGCTGGAGGTGACCCGGAGGTACAAGTTCGACTTGAGACGCGGCCTCGCGACCGAGGTGCAGACCGGGAAGCGTATCGTCACGGTGATAATCGACAGCCTCAACGCCGTGTTCGCCGAGCTCGAGAGCGAGCTGGGCGACGAGGTGAAAGACATGATAGTGGAGCTCGAGGCCTCCTACGTCCGCGACAACGCCCCGGAGGTGGCGGACATGGCCGACGAGACCGCGGTCTCGCTCCTGCTCGACGACCTGAGGGTGAAGGGAATGGGAAACCCGACGCAGGTAGCCGCGCTCTCGGACGGAGGCCTGAGGGTCAGGGTCGACAACCCGTTCAGCGAAGAGCTCCTGGCGGGAAGGGTCCTCGGAGTCTTCGAGGCTCTCCGCGGGGAGAAGGGAACGGTCGAGTGGACGCCCGACACTGACGGATTCACTATAATCAATGTTTCCCGTGACGGGTCTATCGGTGACGACAACGAGGAGGCGTGATGGCGAAGGGTGGCAGTAAGAAAAAGAAGAGGGGACGCAAGCTCCTTTGGATAGGACTGCTGGGAGGCGCGGCCGCGGCCGCTTACTACTACGCGAAGCAGAACCAGCCCGGCCCGTGCGTGCAGCCGATGAGCCCCGAGGAGAGGATCCTCGTCAAAGACGAGGAGAACCTGAGCGGCCTCGGAACGATCATGCAGGCGCTCACCAGGCAGCTGGTCGAGGACGACCGGAAGGCCGCGCTGCTGGACACGATGGACCTCGTGATCTCCATCGAGCCTACCGAGCAGCCTGAGACCGCGGTAACGATGACGTTCTCCGACGGCTACCTGGTCATAGAGCCCGGCGTCGCCGACCGGCCCGACCTCCACGTCATCACCGACATGGAGTCGTTGCTGAAGATAGCCTCGATGGGCACCGGCATGCAGGCTCTGAAGTTCATGACCGGTCCCGAGGGAAAGAAGCTCGCCGAGAAGATGTTCTCCGGGGAGATGCAGGTCAGGGGGCTCGCCGCGCACCCTATCGGCATGCTCAAGTTCTCGAAGTTCCTCGCACCGGCGTAATCGGCCGATAAGTAACTGTTGTTCCGTCCCGCGGATCGCTGAGCATCAAGGCGGAGTGGAACACAGCCGGTGCCGATGTATCGGTGTTCGAATGCCACACTGTCCTTGGGACGGAGCACCTATATGGAAAAGGTCTTCATACACAAACAGCCGGACTACGAGCCTGAGGGCGTTCGAGCGGCCGCGCGGGAGATAATCTCCCAGAGCGGCGTGGACCCGAAGGGCAAGAGCGTCCTCCTCAAGCCGAGCTTCGTGTACCCGAGCCACAGCCCGGAGACCGTCGCTATAGTGACACAGCCGCCCTTTATACGCGGCGTCGCACTGGCGCTGAGCGACCTCGGCGCTTCCTGCGTGATGGTGGGGGAGGACTCGGTCATCGGGCCGTCGCGCTCGGCCTTCTACGCGATGGGCGTCTATAAATACATCAGGGGCGTGGCGAAGTCGGTCTACTTCGACGAGGTCAGGCACGAGAAAGTGCGTGTGCCGGACGCGGTGGTTCAGGACGAGTTCGTCGTGCCCGCGATATGGCGTGAAGCCGACCTCTTCGTCTCGCTCCCGAAGATCAAGGTCAACCAGTTCGCGAAGGTCACCCTTTCGGTCAAGAACAACCTCGGTTTTCTTCGCCAGACGCACAGGTGCGTTAACCACAGCGACGGCACCCTGCAGGAGAAGATAGCCGACCTTTACAGGGTCCGCCCGCCGGACCTGGTGCTCGCGGACAGCATAGTCGCCGGAGAGGGTCAGGGTCCCATGCTGGCCAGCCCGGTGGAGCTGGGTGTGATGGTCGGAGGGGCGAACGGCGTCGCGGTCGATTCGATCGCATGCGCGCTGATGGGATTCGAGCCTGGCGAGATCGACCACCTCCGCTATCTCGAGGAGGCCGGCGTAGGCCCGCTGGCTCGCAAGGACATCGAGATCGTGGGCGAGTCGGTCGAGTCTGTGGCCCGGGACTTCAAACGACCGAGTACGGACATGGTGGGGGTCCATCCCGAGATCCGTTTCTTCGGCGGGGAGGAGAAGTGCTGCGGCAACGGCTGCAAGGGCATGATCCGTTGCGGGCTGGACGCGTGGCTCGAGAGAAGACCGGAAACGATGCGCGAGATGAACATCATCGCGGGGAAAGGCGTCGATCCGCCTCGCGACCTCGACAGGCGAAGGACGCTGGTGGTCGGCGACTGCGCCGCGGAGCACGCGCACCTCGGCCGCTATCTCCCCGGGTGCCCGCCGCTGCCGATGGACACCGCCTTCACGATACAGAAGTACCAGGGGCTGGTGCCCACCCCGCTCCTGTTCCGTGACGTGATCAAGGGATACGTCGCGGGCTACGGCTGGAAGGCCGCCAGGTTCTTTTCAGGACATGGAGAGCGGCTGGAGATGGGCGAGTGAGCGAGGCCGGCGAGCGGGTGACCGGCAGGGTCATCCACGCAGGCTGGAGCGCGCGCGTCTGGCTCTTCAAGTCACGTCGTCCGGGATTAGCCCGAGCGTTCGGGATCGTTTTCTCTGTCCTCGGACTCTTCCTCCTGGCCCAGGGCGTCATACTGGCGTGGTTTTCGAGCCACGTGTTCCCATCGACGTTCGAATCGATTTTCGTCCCGTCGCTGCCGTGGTCGAACGTCGGCGACTGGGTGGCGGGAGGCGCGTTGATAGTCTGCGGCCTCGGCGCGGCCGCGGGCGGCGTAGCGGTCGCGCGCGGCCACAGGGGCGGGATACGGCTCGCCATCGTCCTGGGCCTGGTGGCACTGGTCACCGGGATAATCCTGGTCTGCTCGGGAACCTCCTACCCGGCGCCTTACCTGCTCTGGGGCGGGATACTCGACATCGTTTTCGCCGTGGCGACGCTCACGCTGCTTGCGCTGAGCTGGTACACGCTCGACCCTCTTGGACTACACTGGTAGCACTCGCCGCGGCCTCGCCGTATGATTGAGATATCACAAGTAAAGCAAGGAGCTGTTGATGGCCAGGGAGATATTTTCGCACAACTGGGACAAGATGACCCTGGAGGAGCAGCGGGAGTACCGTGACCGGAAGTTGTCCCACTTCGTGCGCACCCAGCTCTATCCTTACAGCCGCTTCTACAGGAAAGTCTTCGACGAGGCCAAGGTCCATCCCGACGACATCCGCTCCGTAGCCGACCTGAAGCGCCTGCCTTTCACCTACAAGACAGACATCGCGCCCGGCGTCGAGGAGCCGGAGAAGTACCGCGAGTTCATCCTCGAACCCGACCAGGAGAGCATCGACAAGTACATGCCCAGGGCACAACTGATGAGGATGAAGCTGGACAGGATGCTCAAGGGAGAGGCTCACACGAAGTTCAGTCTCTGGAAGAAGTTCGGCCCGATCCACGTCCAGTTCACGACCGGACGGACAGGCCTGCCCACCCCGGTCTACTACGCGCGGGACGACATGGAGCGGATGAGCGAGACCGGCCGCAGGGTCGTGGAGCTCAGCGGCATAGGAGACAAGTTGAAGTGCGAGGAGACAGTCGTGATCAACACGATGCCCTTCGCCCCGCACCTCGCATTCTGGATGGTGACGACGGCACTGGACCGGGCGGGGGTCATGTCCCTCAACTCGGGCGGAGGCCGGGTCCTGGGCACCGAGCGCATCATCGCGGCGATCGAGGGCATGAACGCCACGGCCGTCGTCGGGATACCCGGTTACGTGTACCACGTGCTGCGCACCGCGGCCGAAGGCGGCCGTGACCTCTCGAAGATCAAGCTGATCCTGGTGGGCGGAGAGCGGGTGCCCCCCGGCATGAAAGAGAAGATGGCCGAGCTGCTGGAGAAGATGGGCGCGTCCGACGTCATGGTCCTCTCCGCGCTCGGGTTCACCGAAGCAAGAAAGGGTTACGCTGAGTGCGCGCCGAAGGGTGACACCGGGTACCACCTTTACCCGGACCTCGATTACATCGAGCTGGTGGACCCCGAGAGCGGTGAGCCGGTCGGCGAAGGAGAGGACGGAGAGCTCGTGTACACGTGCCTGGAGGGGCAGGGCACCTGCCTCATCAGGTTCCGCACCGGCGACTTCGTGAAGGGCGGGATATCGTACGAGCCCTGCCCCTCGTGCGGTCGCACAGTGCCACGTCTCTCGAGCGATATCTGCCGGTGCGACAGCGTCAAAGGGCTGTCTCTCACGAAGATAAAAGGGACCCTGGTCGACCAGGGCGCGTTCTTCGCGGTCCTGGACAAGCACCCTGGAGTCGAGGACTGGCAGGTGGAGATCCGGAAGCCGGGCACCGACATCTACGAGGTGGATGAGCTGTCCGTCTTCATCGCAGCCGAGAAAGGCGCCGACGAGGAGAAGCTGAAGGAAGCGATCTCAGCCGAACTGGCTGCCGCGACCGAAGTGAATCCCAACACGATAGAATTCGTCTCAAAGGATGAGATGCTTGCGCGCCTCAGGGCCGGAACGGGCATGAAGGAACTCAGGGTCGTGGATAAACGGCCGGGTTGCTGAAAAATATTTGCCCGCAATGTTGCTTTCGCCCATTATCAAGGCGATGCGGGCAGACGTATAATCTAAGAGGAACCCGCCGGGTGGCGGGATCCACGGAGGGCGAACGGAAGGAAGGCCTTGGCGAAGGCAGCTAAGAAGTCCAAGTCGCTGACACACCTGTTGATCGAGGACGGGCTCGTCTCTCAGGAAGAGCTCCTCAAAGCTCTCGAACAGAAGAAAGAGTCGGGCAAGTCACTCGCGCGCACGCTCATCGAGATGGGTGTGGTGTCCGAGTCGAAGCTCACCGAAGTGCTCGCACAGCACCTCGGGCTGGAGTTCGTCGATCTCACGAGCTACCGCATCGACCTCACCGCTACCGCGCTGCTCGACGAGAAGATCGCGAGCCGGCACCTCGCGATACCTCTCGCTTTCGACGGCGATATGCTCATCATCGCTATGGCCGACCCGACCAACATCTTCGCGCTCGACGACGTGAAGATGTACACGGGTCACCCGGTTCGGCCGGTCGTCGCGACGAAGCGCGACATCGAAGACGCGATACGCACTTATTACCGCGCGCAGGGAGAAGGCGACGCGGAGACGGTGGAGGAGATCGAGGGCGGCAGCCTCGACGACACGGAGCTGAGCGAGGCGCTCGGCGCGTCGATCGATGACGCGCCCATCGTGCGGTTCGTCAACTACATCATCAACGAGGCCGTCACCGGCGGGGCGAGCGATATCCACTTCGACCCGCAGGAGAAAGAGATCATCATCAGGTACCGCATCGACGGCGTGCTGCACGACGTGAAGTCGCTGCCTATCCGGACCCTGCAGGGCGTCACGTCCAGGGTCAAGATCATGAGTGACCTGAACATCGCAGAAAAGCGCATCCCACAGGACGGGCATTACGAGAAGAACGTCGGCGGAAAGGCCATCGACTTCCGCGTCGCGGTCCTGCCGACCGTCTTCGGAGAGAAGATAGTCCTGAGGATCCTGGACAAGTCGAGCATCATGCTGCGCTTGAACGACCTCGGGTACTCTGGCGTTACCCTTGGCAGGTACGAGCAGGCCTTCCGAAGGCCGCACGGTGCGATCCTGGTCACGGGTCCTACCGGTAGCGGAAAGTCCACGACGCTGTACGCTACTCTCAACGTCCTCAACGACGAGACAAAGAACATAACGACTGTCGAAGACCCGGTCGAGTACCGGCTCGGCGGTGTAAACCAGGTGCAGGTCAACCCCAAGGCCGGCCTCACATTCTCGTCGGCGCTGCGCTCGATTCTGCGTACTACGCCTGACGTGATAATGGTCGGTGAGATCAGGGACTTCGAGACCGCGCAGATCGCTGTCGAGTCCGCCCTTACCGGCCACCTCGTCTTCAGCACACTGCATACGAACGACGCGCCCGGCGCCGTCACCCGACTCACCGAGATGGGCGTCGAACCTTTCCTCACCGCCTCCGGCATCTCATGCGTGCTCGGACAGAGGCTCGCCAGGAAGCTCTGCACCTGCAAGCAGGAGTACGAGCCGAGCGAGGAGCTGCTCAAGCGGATCCAGTTCCCGTACGAGGAAGGCAACGGGATGCCGGTGCTGTTCAGGCCGAAGCCGGACGGCTGCCAGAGGTGCAGCGGTACCGGGTACAAGGGACGTATCGCCCTGGTCGAGATCATGCTGATGAGCCCCGAGATCGAACAGCTGACCATCGAGGAAGCCTCGACCCTGGAGATCAAGAAGATCGCTACGGAGCAGGGCATGCGGTCGATGCGCCAGGACGGCTGGGACAAATGCAGCGAGGGCACCACCTCGATCGAAGAAGTCCTCCGAGTAGTTATCTAAGCTAACACCGCCCATGGGACGGGACCCGAATCTGCTTGCGGCGTAAAGGTAAGATTCGACCAGTTCTGGTTTTCGCTGACTTTTATTCCGGCCATGCTGGCGTATTGCTAATTGAAGATCCGGCGGCAGGCGGATATCGAACGCCCTGCCAGCGGCGATATCCTGACGACGTCTCCCGTATGTGGTGCGTGTATGAACGATCCCGAGCCGACGTACATCCCCACGTGGGAGTTCCCCGTGAAGAAGATGAGATCGCCAGGCGCGAGCTCCGAAGGCCTGACCGCGCGGCCCGTCTTGACCTGGTCGTAAGTGGTCCGCGGCAGGCTGACCCCGCACACGTATACCATCAGTCCGCTGCAATCGAAGGTAGTGGGGCCTTGAGCGCCCCAGACGTATCGCTGCCCGAGGTGGGTCATGGCCAGCATCACAACGGTCGTCCCGCTGCCCTTCGCGGTGCCCGGCCGCTGCAGGAAGGCGATGCCCGGCTGCGTGTACGCGAGTGCTCCGCTGGAGAGCAACGCGTCCACGTCCACCTCAGCTGCGGCCACCGCTTTCACCGAGCCGGGACCGATCCCCATCCGGGAGAGGATGAGGGACGGCGTCTTCACGCTGACCTCTACCTGCACCTTCTCACCACCGGACTCGACCTTCAGGCTCGACAGCCTGGCTCCGTTATCGGACGCCAGGTCCCTTGCGGCTTTCTCGGGACCGGATCCGCTCGAGAAAAGGGGAAAGCTCTCCGCCACCGCGGCCAGGGCCGCGGCATCGGCCGCGTCCTGCGCCCTGTGCCTGGAGGCAAGGTACAGCCCGACGTCGCTCAGCAACAGGCAGAGGGTCGCGAACAACATCAGGCAGGCCAGTGCTACGACTGTGACCGAGCCCTCGCAGCACCGCCAGCGACGGGCTCCACCTGCGCGTTTCTTGATGAATGAGGTGTTCAATCCGATTTCTCCAGCGCCATCGCGGTGCTGCGCTTCATCTGAGGTGAGGGCACCAGCTTTTCCAGTCCGGGGATCAGGAGCGGCATCTTGTACGTGACGGTAACCCTGACCGGGTGTCCTCTCGAGCGGCCTTCCGGGAACTGGACGTCGACCTTCGGTTTCGCGCCCGAGAGGCCGGCGCAGGACTTGAGAGCCGCGTCCCCGGCCGCGCGGGTATCGTTCGTCTCGGCCGCCCTCCTCGCGCCTTCCCTGCTCGCGGAGCCGATGACGAGATAACAGTTGAGTGCCAGTGCGACCTGGCAGACGGCCGCCGCCACCAGCAGGAGCACCGGCAGGACGAGGACCAGTTCGACCGAGGACTGTCCTCCCTCCGACCTTGCGAGCTTCACGATATTTCCCGAGAACCTCCGGCGCCGGTACATGGACTTAGAAAAGCCTTGCCGCTGATACGGAGATCAGCCCGAGAGCTATCGGTAGCGAATAGGGGATATTCACATCACCTGATGCTGCCCCCCGTCCGGTCGGCGGCAGCGATCCCGTCGCGAGGAGCAGAAGCCTCTCCTTGACCCGCGCGGCCGAACGGTACTTAAGGCCGAGCGCCGCGACCGCGCACACTCCGCCAAGCGTCGCGGCGATCAGCGCCGAGGGCAGAAGCACGCGCCATCCGCAGATCGCGCCTGCGGCGGCGAGGAACTTCACGTCTCCTCCGCCGACGATGCGCAGCAGGAAGGGCACCATCAGCAGCCCGAGACCGAGCAGGGACCCCAGCAGGCTGGCGGTGAGGCCGGCGACCGAACCGAAGAGCAGCGAGAGCGTCACGCCGCACCCGAACGCCGCGAGGTTGAGCCGGTTCGGTATCCGCTTGAGGCGGGCATCCCAGGCGACCGCCGCCAGGCAGAAGGCCAGCAGGACTGCGAAACTGATGAGCGGTGGCAAAGAGGCTCCTAGAGCCCGCCCGTGAGTTTCTCGAAGATCTTCGAGAAGAAATCCTTTATCTGTTTGCCGCCCGCCGCCCAGGCGATAAGCGCACCGGCCACCGCGGCTGCCCCGAGTATTACCAGCGCGTACTCGGCGGTGGTCTGACCGCTTTCTTCCTCAATCAATCTCCTCAGCTCTCCCATTTCGCCTCCTTGTACCCGGCCGTCCAAAACGACGGCTCAACGACAGCAAAGTGGAGAGGCGGATCACGGAGAGGAAATCAATACAAGCATATGATACGACGGGTCAGTAAGCAAGTCAAGCAATGTGATAATTTCAGTACCGGTCCTCAGCCCAGCAGGAGCGGCTCCGATTCGAAGAGCTCGAGGCAGGCATCGACAACGTCCTGGTCGTAAAGAGTTCCGCCGCCGCCGCGCACCTCCTCAAGAGCGACCTCGATGCCGAGCGCCGGCCGGTACGGCCGGTGCGATGCCATCGCCTCGACCACGTCGGAAACGGTGAGGATCCTCGCCTCGAGGATCACCTCGTCGCCGGCGAGACGGTTCGGGTACCCGGACCCGTCCAGCCGTTCGTGGTGCTGGTAAACCGCCTGCGCGACAGGCCACGGAAAGTCGATGCCTTTCAGGATCTCGTATCCGAACACCGGGTGAGATTTCACGAGCTCGAACTCCGCCACGGAGAGCCTGCTCGGCTTTGAGAGTATCTCCGCCGGCACGTATATCTTCCCGATGTCGTGGAGCTTGCCGGCCACCCTGATACCTTCACCGACCGACGCGTCACATCCCATCCGGTTGGTGATCGCCTCAGCCACCAGCGAGACGCGCTGCTGGTGACCCGCGGTGTAAGGGTCCCTTATCTCGGTCACGCCGGCGAGCGCCGCCACTACCTGGTCGAGCATCCTCTGTATCTTCTCGAGACTGAGCCGGAGGTCTGTCTCCGCTCTGTCCCTGCCGACCTGGGTCTCGACGGACTCCAGCGCGCGGACCACCGAAGGCACCAGCCTCGAGAGGTTGTCCTTCAGAACGTAATCGGTCGCGCCCCCGCGGAGCGTGTCGATCGCGAACTCTTCACCGATCGCCCCTGAGACGAAGATGAATGGCAGGTCAGGCCTTTCGAGGACCGCTATGGCCAGCGCCGAGACGCCGTCGAAGCCGGGAAGATGATAGTCGGAGAGGATTATGTCGGGCTCGAACGCGCGCAGCTGTTCCTCGAAATCTTCCTTCTTCTCGACCCTCACATGCTCGAAGTTGAGAGCCGCTTTCTCCATCTCGTAGACGATCAGCTCGGCGTCGGCCGGGTCGTCCTCCAGCATCAGGATCCGTATCTGCCTTGTTCCGGTGTTCAACTTTCATCCCTTCGGGTTTTGAGGCGCCTCTACCGATTATCTCTCAACAGCGCCCGCGTCGACGATGTCGCTCTCTCTGCTGACCGGCAGCGAGAAATAAAAAGTGGCGCCTTCTCCGACCGCCCCGTGCGCCCATACCCTGCCGCCGTGCCTGCGCACTATCCGCTGTACGTTGGAGAGGCCGATGCCTGTTCCGTCGAAACGGTCGGAGTGAAGCCTCTGGAAGACTTCGAACATCCGGTCGTGATAGGCCATGTCGAACCCCACCCCGTTGTCCTTGACAGAGTAAACGACCTCGCCGTCGGCGACCTCGCCGCTGATCTCGATTATCGACCCCGAGTCTCGAGAGAACTTGATCGCGTTTGAGACCAGGTTCGCGAGCACCTGCCGGATCAGCGGCCTGTCGCACTCCGCATCGGGCAGGTCACAGATTTGGACCTCGAAGCGGCTGCCCTCGGACTCCGCGGCGGAGTTCGCGACTTCCCGTGCCAGCTCCTCCATGTCCACGTCGGTGACTATCATCTCTTTGCGCCCCAGCCTTGAAAGCTCCAGCAGCGCCCCGATCAACTCCCTCATGCGCCTGGCGCTGTCGATGACGACGAGCAGCAGCCTCCTCGCGTCAGGCTCGAGAGTGGAGGAGTACTTCTCCTCGATCATGGTGGCGAACCCTTCTATCGCCCGTAGCGGCGCGCGCAGGTCGTGAGAGACGGAATAGCTGAAGGCCTCGAGCTCCCTGTTGAGGTGCGTTAGCTCCTCGTTCGCGTCGTTCAGCTCGGCCGTCCTCCTGCGGACACGCTCCTCCAGGTTGTCCCTCGCCTCGCGGAGCTGCCGCTCCATCTCGACGCGCTCCGTGATGTCTCTCATAACGAGGAGCAGGCCATCGGGATCGCCTTCCATATCCTTCAGAAGCGAGATCGACGCCTCCGTCGGGAACACCTCGCCGCTCTTCCGTTTGCTGAATGACCGGTAGCCGATGACCAGGCCGTCAGTCAGGAGCGGCTCCATGATCTCGATATCCCGTTCGAGCCAGTCGTCGGGCAGGATCATGCCGATCGTCTGGCCGAGCGCCTCTTCTTCCGTGTAACCGAACACCCGCTCGGCGCCGGGACTCCACGCCGTGATCAAAGATGCCGCGTCACACGAGTAGACCGCGTCGGACGAGATATCGGTGATCGACAGGAGCCTGGACGCTGTAAGGAATTGCCGTTTCCAGCTCCTCGTTATCCCGTTGTAGGCGAGGAACGCCAGCACGACGACAGCGACGTTGAAGACGACCAGGTCGATGACGAACGTCAGAAAGCTCCGGTTTCCGGTGAGCACCGTGACCGTTTCGAGGACGAGAAGTATTGCCAGTGCTACAAGGTAGACAAATAGGATGGCCTTCTTGAGGCTGTTGCTCGCGGCTTTGAAATCGATCTGCCGCACGTCTCCGACCTGCGGCCCTGAAAGCGCCGATTTCATGTACGAAAATATTGAGCCGGCCGTCGGTCTTCCTTTCTCGATAGCGACACAGCGAGGCGCCTCACGACATGTTAAACGAACGTCACCGCAAATGGTTGCTATTGTAGAAAGGCGACTTTCACATGACGTTCTTCAGCGTCGCGAGAAAGGTCGGACCGACGGTCAGCAGCACCGACGCGGGAAGGATGAGAAACACCAGCGGGGCGAGCATCTTGAGGGGAGCCCTTGCCACGACCACTCTCAACCTGTCCCTCTGTCGCAACCGCAGCTCCCTCGAGAACACGGCAAGCGCCTCAGCGGGCGGGTGTCCCCTCGACTCCGCCTGGAGCAGCGTCTTGAGAAGAGAAGAGAGCTCCGGAAGATCGCACTTCTCCCGAAGCCTATCGAACGCGTCTGACCGGGAGGCACCCAGGCGTACCTCCGCCGCAGTTTTCATCATCATCCCCCTGAGCGGCTCGACCGATTCGGCAGCCGCGCCACTGAAGGCCTGGTCCAGGTTCTTGCCCCCCAGGACCAGCGCGTAAAGCATGTCGGTTGTGTCCGGGAGCGCGCGGCGGACGCCGTCGAGGTAGCGGGCGCCCCCCTTCCACGACATGAAAAGCGGAAGGAAATAGCCGGCAGCCGCCGCAGGGGCCGCGAGGACGAATGAAGCCCTGGAGAACTTCATCGCGAGGGCCACGAACAAGGGCATCGCGACAGTGGCGCAGATCCGTATGCCCGCCAGTTGCTCGATGGTATGACCGGAGTGCGCGACCGGCCCAAGGCCGCTCGCTACGACATTTTTCATTTTGGAAGGAAGGCAGATGAATGTGAGTTCGACAAGGCGCCACAAGGCGCGCGAAGGATGACGGACCGAATCTCTGGTCTCCCGTCCGTCATCGACATCGCCGCTTTCGAAGCGCATCAACCTTTCGCGGCCGGCGTCACCACCCTGCCGCCTGCCTCGGAGCAGGAGGAGGAGTGAGAGTCCCATCAATACGCCGGCAACCGCCATTTTACGCCCTTCATTTGTCCGAGTTACTTACGCTTCGATGTCAAGGATCTTCCTGATCCACAGGAACCCGAGCACCTCCAGGACGGCCGCGACTCCGAGCATCACCAGTCCCTGGACCGTACCGAACAGGACGCCCAGCGATTTGCGGGACACCACCGCGGAGAGGCCCAGGAAAAGGATCGGCAGAGCGGCGACCACCTTGCCGGACAGCCGCGCCTGGACCGTCTGCGTTGAAAGCTCTCGTCTGATGGCGGACCTCTCTCTTATCGACTCACCGACGGCGGTCATTATCGTGCCGACGTCGGAGCCGGTCTGCCTGCTGGTCATGACGGCGCTGACGATGAGGTCGAGGTCAGGGCTGGCGAGGGTTGACGAGAGCGACGCGAGCGCTTCCTCGGTCGAGCCGAATGACAGCAGTGCCAGCGGCTCGGTGAGCATCCCTGCCAGCGGCGCCGCCGCGTCGCCCGAGCAGAGGACGATCGCGTCCTCGACCGGGACACCACACCGGAGGTAAAGCGAGAGGTCGCAGGCGAAGCTGTCCACCTGAGACCCCAGCATCCGGCGGGCACGCCCCTTGAGCGATCGAAGGACAGGAGACGGAAGCAGCAAGACGACCGCAAGCGCCGGCGGTATAGAGAGCAGGCTGCCCGTGACCAGCAGCGCCACCGCCGGCACGAACAGCAAGGACCATGCCCAGACCCAGCAGAAGGTACGCCACTCGATCTGCAGCCCGGAAGCCGCTAGCGCTTCTTTCGCCCTTCCCCCGGGGCTGGTCTTCTCGAGCCCGTCGCGCACCTTTTTCAAAATTGACAGTCGGCCGCCCCACGGTTCGACGGAGGCTGCGTGTTTTTCCAGCCTGCCGACCGCGGCCGCCCTGGACCCGAGCCTCCCGGCCCGCCATAACAGCAGTGCGGCCATTCCGGCGCAGAACAACAGGGCAGCAATCCTCATCATGCCTTGTCTCCATCCGCCGCGTTCCTGATAAGAGGCTCCAGCATGATGCCGCCCCCGGTGCTGCTCAAGGAAGCGACTTCAGCCACGACCCTCCTGCCGTCCCTGGACCTCTCCATGTGCACCACCAGGTCGATGGCCGCCGAGATCTGCCGCCTCGCCGCGCCGGAGTCGACCGCGGCGCCGGACATCAGGACCATCGTCTCGAGCCTGCTGATAACGTCTGCCGGAGAGTTCGCGTGTGCGGTAGTCAGTGAGCCAGGATGGCCGGTGTTCATAGCCTGGAGCATGTCTATCGTCTCGGCGCCGCGCACCTCGCCGACGATTATCCGGTCCGGCCTCATCCGGAGCGCGTTCCGGACCAGGTCCCGGACGGTCACCTCACCTCTGCCCTCGATGCTCGGCGGACGGCTCTCCAGGGAGATCACGTGCGGATGGTCGATCCTCAGCTCAGCGGCATCCTCTATCGTCACGAGCCGCTCAGTCCTCGGGATGAAGGAGGACAGTGCGTTGAGGAGAGTGGTCTTGCCGCTGGACGTGCCGCCAGACACGATTATGTTCGCCCGCTGCTCGACGACCTGCTTCAGGAAAGCCGCGGTCGAGGCGCTGACGGTCCCCGAGGACACCAGCTCCTCGACCGTGAACGGACGCTTTCTGAACTTTCTTATCGTGACAGTCGGCCCGTTCAGGCAGAGCGGCGGGATGACCGCGTTCAGGCGCGAGCCGTCGGGGAGGCGCGCATCCACCATCGGGCTGGTCTCGTCGAGCCTGAGATTGAGCGGCCCTATCACCCGCCTGACCATATCGACCACTGCGGCATCGCTCGCAAGGCGCATCGCGACGCGCTCGATCACGCCGTCCTTCTCTATATATATACTGTCGGGTCCGTTGATCATCACCTCGGAGACGTCGTCCGACCTGAGCAGGCGCTCCAGGGGCCCCAGGCCGAACAGCTCATCGGACAGCTCCGAGGCCAGGCTTGCTATGGCGCTCTTCGGGAGAAGGTAGCCGCTCTCGAGCAGCGACTCGGAGACGAGGCTGTCGAGCGAACTTTCCCGGGCGCTGCCCGTCGCGAGCATGTCCAGCAGCCTTCGCCTGACACTTTCTCTGACCTCGGGCGGAACGCCCTTGACCTCTGCCGCGCATCTCATCGGACTTCCTTTCATTACCAATACAAGCAAATGGTATCAGCGGGCGGCAAGCAAGTCAAGCATATCGCGTACTGAGATGGATGGGTGTTGGACCTGCTACCGCGGGTACAACAAACCGAGGTACAGCTTCTGCAGAGACTCTGACAGCTTCGTCCGCTCAGAGTGGACGAAGCGGCCCCGGTCGCCGGCGGCGCGGCACAGCGCGGTCTCTTCTCCGAGCACCGCTATGACCGGGGCACAGAGGTACGATTCCACGTCCCTGACCGAGATCAGGTCGTCGCTCCGAAGGCACCTGTTGACGATGACCGAGAGCTTTCCGCGATCGAAGCGTGCATCGCCGACCTCTTCGAGAAGCCTGCCGGCGTCACCCACTCCGATCACGTCCGGAGTGACGACCAGTACGGGTGAATCGCAGGCTTCGAACGAGGCCTCCGTCTCGCCGGCACGCCTGCCCGCGTCGACGATGACCAGGTCGAACGACTCCGACATCGAGCGCACGAGGCGCGGCAGCCCTTCGAGGTCGGCCGGGCGGTCGGCCGGAGTGGTGAGCAGCATGATACCGTCAGCGCTTCGAAGCATTGCACTCTGGAGAGTCTTCTCGTCCAGCTCCTCGGCGAGTGGCACCAGGTCTTCGATGGTCGGGCATCGGGACGCCGGCAGAGGGACGTCGAGCCTGTAATGAGAGTCGCCACGTGGCACAAGGTCCAGCAGGGCGACCGCGAGCCCATGTGCGCGACCGAGCGACGCCAGTTCGACCGCGATCGTGGTCGTACCCACGCCGCCCTTCGAGCCGGCCAGGGCGATGGACCGCACGTCCGGGGAAAGCCGCCGGTCGGGGTCGCTCGCGGTCGTTGAAAGACGGGCCCTCCAGGGGCGCGTGCCACTCATGACGGTCTCCTTCAACATAAGCATTACAAGCAAATCTTAAACTGAAGCAGAGCAGGCAGTCAATAACCGGTTTTCCATTTCCCGTACCTGCCGGCCGCTTCGGCCGTTGTAACCGGTCAAGAAGGCGCGAGCCATTGCCGATACGAAGACGGGGGCAGGATAAGCTTTTCATTCTGCCGTCCTTCGTAATGCTTGCGTTGATGAGTGACCGACTTCGAGATACCCATCGGTTCCTTGACGCTCTCGTGCCGGGAGACGCATTCCCGGCGAAAGAAAGGGGAAGACACTGTGAAACCGGTCTGGAAAAGGGTTGGCAAGGGAACGCTCGTTTCAGCTTGCGCGGCACTGGTCGCCTTTCCCAGAGTTCGCAGATAAAGGAAGGTTGGGCAATATAGTATTAGAACCGATAGCGGCAAGCGTGGAGGTTTCGAAGATGCGTTCAATTAAGTTCAGGAGTAATCTGGTCGCGCTAGTGGTGCTGGCGGTGCTGGCTCTAATGGGGGTCACTCTTCCGTTATGTTTTTCAGGACACGCTACGGCGCAGAGTGCCTCGATTACATCGGTCAACCCCACGTCAGGAGCACAGGGGCAGACCATGAACGTCGCCATAGTGGGGACAGACACCAACTTCGTTGGTACCGTCTCGGTCGCTGACTTCGGCTCAGGCATCGCC